>Ga0308157_10000161_pt1 | contig 277261 bp, 255 predicted proteins | sample PhyBR1_FD_201035 | JGI IMG/M metagenome (GOLD analysis project Ga0308157, IMG submission 201035) | Phyllosphere microbial communities from UC Gill Tract Community Farm, Albany, California, United States - DLSLB.R1 | ecosystem: Host-associated > Plants > Phyllosphere > Unclassified | place... | reverse complement strand
AAGTTAAGCCCACCAGCGCCGATGGTACTGCGACAAGCGGGAGAGTAGGTCGCCGCCAGTTTTTATTAAAAGTCTCATACATTCATTTGTATGAGACTTTTTTCGTTTTATACCCAGAAGATAGACATGAGATACTAGATGTCAGACATGGGACATGAAATGAAGAATTTGCTTTTTTTAAGGTCACCTAATAGGACAACCCCAAAAGATTATCTTTGCCTACTGCCTACTGCCTACTGCCTACTGCCTACTGCCTAATGCCAAGGCTTCAGACCGATCTCCATCAATAGAAACAGGCTTTAGCCCAATATCGATTAAACATCCCTAACCTGGCTTTAGCCTAAAATTAAAATAGCTATTGCAAAACCTCTTTCTTGAGTTGGTTCGTCAACATAAAACACTAAGTTGTTTAGTAGCTTAAAGTATTTTGTTTGAGACAATATATTTTTTGTTATTCAAATATATTTACAATAAAAAAGCCTTACAGGAAGTAAGGCTAAAGCTGGAGTATTTTGTTTCAGAATTATCATACCTGAATAACGCCTAAATTAAATTTTTCTGTTATGGGAGAATGATTTGCCGCTTCTATCCCCATAGAGATCCATTTTCTGGTATCTACCGGATTGATAATGGCATCAGTCCATAATCTTGCTGCAGCGTACGTAGATTCTGTTTGCTTCTGGTATTTTTTTGAGATTGTATCCAATATCTCATTGTGCTCTTCCTCCGTAATTTCTTTTCCCTGCTTCTTTAATGTCGATTCTTGAATTTGGGCGAGTACCTTAGCTGCCTGGGCTCCCCCCATAACAGCAAGATCTGCCCATGGCCAAGCTACTATAAGTCTGGGATCGTAAGCCTTTCCACACATCGCATAATTTCCTGCCCCATATGAATTTCCTGTAATGATGGTGAATTTAGGCACTACGGAATTGGATACCGCATTTACCATTTTTGCCCCATCTTTGATAATCCCTCCATGCTCAGATTTTGAACCTACCATAAAACCTGTGACATCCTGCAGAAACACAAGAGGAATTTTACGTTGATTACAGTTAGCAATAAATCTTGTTGCCTTGTCTGCAGAATCAGAATAGATGACCCCTCCAAACTGCATTTCGCCTTTTCCGCTCTTTACCAGCTTTCTCTGATTAGCAACGATTCCTACGGACCAGCCATCAACCCTTGCTGTTGCACAGATAATAGTTTTCCCATAATCAGCCTTATATTCTTCATATTCTGAGTTATCCACCAGGCATTTTATAATTTCATAGGTATCATACTGTTCGGCTCTGGATACAGGCATAATTCCAAATATATTCTCTGATTTTTCTTTTGGAGGAAAACTTTCAATTCTGTCAAAACCAGCTTTTTCAGTACTGCCGGTTGACTTCATAATATTTTTAATCCTGTCTAAAGCATCCTTATCATCTTTTGCCTTATAATCGGTAACTCCGGAAATAGAACAGTGTGTGGTAGCACCGCCTAGAGTTTCATTATCAATACTCTCTCCGATGGCTGCTTTTACCAGGTAGCTTCCAGCCAGGAAAATAGAGCCTGTTTTATCCACGATCATCGCTTCATCGCTCATAATAGGAAGGTAAGCGCCACCAGCTACACAACTACCCATTACAGCTGAAATCTGGAGGATTCCCATAGCGCTCATCTTGGCATTGTTCCTGAAAATTCTGCCGAAATGCTCTTTATCCGGAAATATTTCATCCTGCATTGGAAGATATACCCCTGCAGAGTCTACCAGATAAATAATAGGAAGCTTATTTTCCATGGCAATTTCCTGGGCTCTGAGATTTTTTTTCCCTGTGATCGGGAACCAGGCCCCGGCTTTTACAGAAGCATCATTGGCGACAACGATACACTGCCTTCCGGAAACATAGCCGATCACAATCACAACACCACCGCTTGGACATCCGCCATGTTCCTCGTACATTTCAAATCCTGCGAAAGCTCCTATTTCTATGGAATCTGAATTTTTATCAAGAAGATATTCTATTCTTTCTCTTGCTGTCATTTTTCCTTCATCACGAAGCTTTTGAAGCCTCTTTTCTCCACCTCCTTTTCTGATTTCAGCAAGTAATCGATTAAGCTCTGATAATTTTAATCTGTTCTGATCTTCCCGTTTGTTGAATTCGATGTCCATAAAATTTCAATTTTTTCCGTCTAAAGATACTATTTTTAAAAGAATTTTAAATTTAAATAAAACAAGTGTTTAATTTGTTGGTAGTCAGTTTTTTGTGAAATATTTAACATAAAAAGGTTTTTAAATCAGTGATATTTTTTCTAACTTTACCAAAGAGTATAGGGATAGTAGTCCCAGAATATTGCTCTAAGTTCCTAGTTTATTTTTTTAATAGTTTATTATTTGAAGGCCCTGAAAGTTGCATAAATTTTCAGGGTTTTTTGTTTTTCTCCATTTTTTAATGTTTAAAGATAATTGTCGTTAATTTATACTTTTTGTACAGGAATTATCAATGCTATTTGTAAATTTGCCTGTTAAAAATTCAAAGAATTGGGGATATGCAAAAATTGGCACTTTTCAGGTTGCATCTGATTGTTTTTTTGTGGGGGTTTACGGCAATACTGGGAAAACTGATTCATGCAGATGCTCAGATCCTGGTTTTTTACCGGATGTTGTTTGCTGCCATATGTCTCTTTATATATATCAGGGTTTTTAAAAAAGAAAGTATTAAAGTATCGAAGAAAATATTTTTTCAGCTGGCTGCTATAGGTTTTGCAATGGCTCTTCACTGGTATTGTTTTTTTTATTCCATTAAAGTGTCTAATGTTTCCATTGCACTGAGCTGTCTTTCCTTATCCACTTTATTTGCTTCTGTACTGGAACCGGTTATTTTCAAGAGGAAAATCGACATTTCAGAAGTCGTCATGGGCGTTGTAATCGTTTCTTGTATTTTATTGATTTTTAAAGCGGAATTCCAATATAAGGAAGGGATTATGTATGGGGTGTTCTGCGCCATATTCGGGACCATATTTTCTGTTTTTAACGGAAAAATGTTTGGTAAAACAAGTTCAGGAAATATTATCTTTTACGAGATTTTTTGTGGTTGGTTTATTCTGATGATTATTTATCTGTTTTCCGGACAAATTTTTCAAATGAATGAAATAAGTTACCGTGATATTGCGTTAATATGCTTGTTAGCAAGTGTATTTACGGCGTTCCCAATGCTGGAATCGGTAAACCTGATGAAATATATTTCGCCTTTTACACTAATTTTAACAGTTAATTTAGAGCCGGTTTACGGAATTATACTAGCTTTCTTTATCTTTGGGGAATCGGAACATATGAGTTCTATATTTTATATAGCATCAGGTGTTATGATTCTGGCAATCATTGCCAACGGACTAATAAAAGCTAAAAACAAAAAAAACTTAATTAAGCATTAACCTATATGATGAAGAAATATCTTTTATTTATATTTTCCCTGTTATTTGGATTCTCTCAGTCGCAGATTATCAGGAAATATTCCAACGAATTTTTAAATATCGGAGCCGGGGCGAGAGGACTGGCGATGGGTGGTGCGGTAGTGTCCAATCAAGATGATGTCTATTCTCCCATGTGGAATCCCGCAGGTCTCATGGCTATCGAAAGAGACTGGCAGGGAGCAGCCATGCACGCCGAATATTTTGAGTCGATTGCCAAATATGATTATCTGGCGTATGCCAAAGTTTTAGAAACCGGTGTTTTTGGAGTTTCAGTGGTGAGACTTGGAGTTGATAATATTCTGAATACCACACAGCTTATCGATACGGAAGGAAATATCGATTATGATAAAATTACAAAATTTTCGCAGTCCGATTACGCAGCGATTCTTTCTTATGCATTCAATCCTGGTGGAAATACCAAATTAGATGTTGGTATTAATGCTAAAATTGTCTACAGAAATGTAGGAAAGTTTGCGAATGGATATGGCTTTGGGTTTGATATCGGAGCGATTTACAAAATGGATAACGGATGGAAAATAGGAGGGATGCTACGAGATGCTACTACTACCGTTAACTTTTGGAGCATCAACCAGAAAGAATTATCTACCGTTGTGAATGGTGAAGAATTCAATCCTGCGCCCAAAGATAAAATGGAACTGACCATGCCAAAGCTGAATGTAGGAGCAAGTAAAATGTTTGAGATCAACAGCAGTGTATATGTTTTGCCTGAAGCAGGAATTAATGTTGATTTTGCTAAGACAGCAGCACTGGTTTCTACAGATTTTGCGAGTATTACACCTTACGCAGGTGCTGAATTAGGATATCAGAAAATGATTTTTGTAAGGTTGGGGGTCAACAGATTTCAGTCAATTACAGATATCGAAGATCTAAGCAGAAAAGTTTCATTTCAGCCGAGTGCCGGTATCGGAATCCGATATAGAGGTTTAACTTTAGATTACGCACTGACGAACTCAGGAATCGGGGGATCTAATTTTTATTCCAACTTTTTCTCTCTTAAGCTAGACATGGGAATGTTTAGAAATGACTAAAAAATAAAAAAAATGAAAAAATTATCAGTACTAATATTGAGTATTTGTTCGGTGATTGCTTTTGGACAAAAGGTGTCTGATTTTAAATATGTATCAGTCCCTGAGAAGTTTCAGACGTTTAAAAATAGCTTTGGACTGGAAAAGTATCTGGCCCAGGCACTCAAAGCAAAACAGTATACTGCAGTTTCCGGAGATAAAAGTAAATGGCCTACTGAATTAGTTACCAACTCATGCAGTGTATTGAATGCGGATGTGATTAATGACAAGACATTTTTACGAAACAGGGTTATTTTACAGTTTAAAGACTGCAACGATAAGGTAATCCTGGAATCAAAAGGAATGACCGATATTAAAGAATTTGAAGAAGGATATCAGGATGCTCTGAAACAGGCATTGCTGAAAGTTTCGGTATCCAATCCCGTAACTACGCTTTCAATTCAGCCAGCCAGCACAGCGGCTAATAATGTAGTGGTAACTTCGGAAGTAGTAACGGTTAATGATACTTCACAGGAAACAGGAGCCAGCAGATTCAGCAATGGCAGACAGGATCTTCAGAAAGTTCAGATTGATGCGAATCAGTTTCTCCTGGTAAAGTCAAACAGCTCAATTCCTTTTGCAACCTTTAAGGCAACAACTAAAAGAGATGTCTTTCGTGTAAAATTGGAAAATGGGAACGCCACGATTGGATATTTTGAAAATGGAAATATTGTTATCGAAATGCCACAATCAAACGGGGAATACATCAAAGAAGTATTTTCAGGAAAATAAAAATCAAGCAGATAATATAAATCCTTAATTCAAACGAAAGAATGAGTTAAGGATTTATATTTTATACCGATACCTAAGTATTATTTTAGATACGTAAAGGGAGGAAAATCACTGATCAAAGAAATCACGGATAATCTTTGCTTTACTTTTTCCTAAAATCTCCTCTAAAGTTTCGAGGTTGGCCTCTTTAATACGTTTTACGGATTTTAACTTTGACAGTAGTAGCTCTACCGTTCTTTCTCCGACACCAGGAATTTCATCCAACTCGGATTTTATAGTAGAATTCTTTCTTCTCGTTCTGTGATGCTTCACCCCAAACCGGTGTGCTTCGTCCCGCACTCTCTGCAAAATTTTCAGTGTTTCAGATTTCTTGTCGAGATATAAAGGGATAGAATCTTCAGGGAAAAATATTTCTTCCAGCCTTTTTGCAATTCCGACAATCGTTATTTTTCCGTAAAGTCCCAGCAAGCGAAGACTCTTCACTGCTGAAGACAGCTGGCCTTTACCACCGTCAATCAAAATGAGTTGCGGTAAACTTTCCCCCTCATCCAGCATTCTTTTATAGCGTCGGTAGATTACCTCTTCCATGGTGGCAAAGTCATTCGGTCCTTCGACGGTTTTAGGGTGAAAAATACGGTAGTCTGCCTTACTGGGCTTTCCATCTTTAAAAACAACACAGGCCGATACAGGATTGGTACCCTGGATATTCGAGTTATCAAAACCTTCGATATGTCTCGGCTCCACAGGCATTCTCAACAGTTTTTGCATTTCAGCCATAATTCTGTTGGTATGTCTTTCGGGATCTACGATCTGTACCTGTTTCAGTTTTTCCAGACGGTATTCTCTGGCATTTTTTTCGGAAAGCTCAACGATTCGTTTTTTATCTCCGACTTTAGGTACGATAAGTTTTACATTTGGAATCTCAACCGACAGATGGAAAGGCAGAAGGACTTCTCTTGAATCAGAGCTGAACTTTTGTCTGATTTCAATTAAAGCTTCTTCCATAATATCTTCATCGGATTCTTCGAGGATTTTCTTTATTTCTGTTGTGAAACTCTGGATAATATTTCCGTTCCTGATTTTAAAGAAATTAACATATGCTGCAGTCTCATCGCTGGTCATTCCAAACACATCCACATCATCGATATTAGAATTAACCACTGTATTCTTAGCCTGGTAATCCTCTAGAATATCAAGTCTCTCTTTAATTAACTGTGCGTTTTCAAACTGCAGATTCTCCGCATGCTTCATCATCTGACCCGTCAGATATTCTTTGGCTTTCCGGAAATCTCCTTTAATCATTCCACGGATGGCATCTATTTTTTCATCATAGTCTGCTTTGCTTTCCAGACCTTCACAAGGGCCTTCACAGTTTTTGATGTGATATTCCAGGCATACTTTATATTTTCCGTCATCGATCTTACTTGGAGCCAGATTTAAATTACACGTCCTGAGTTTGTAAATATGCTTAATGGTATCCAGTAAAATCTTTGCGGGACGTACTTTTGCGTACGGTCCGTAGTATTCTGAGCCGTCTTTGATCTTGGTTCGGGTCAAAAAGATCCTTGGAAAATCTTCATTTTTAATACAGATCCAGGGATAGGTCTTATCATCTTTCAGCATCACATTGTAAAATGGCTGATGCTCTTTAATCAGATTGTTTTCCAATAAAAGCGCATCATACTCACTGTTTACGATGGTAGTTTCCAGCCTGTGAATCTTTCCTACCATAATTTTAATTCGGTAGCCGGAAAGATGTTTGTTGAAATAGGAGAGTACCCTTTTCTTTAAATTTTTTGCTTTCCCTACATACAAAAGCTGCTCATTTTTATCGTAATAACGATAAACGCCGGGTTCAGAGGGTAAAGTTTTAAGCTGTAATTCTAAAGAAGGATTCATAAAACAAAATTAAGCAATTTAAAGGCAAAAAAAGCCGTAGAATAGTCTACAGCTTTATAAATTTTGTTAAAATTAAATTTATCCGTTCGCAAGTTGTGTATACTCGCTGATCAGGAAACTGAAATAATCCCATTCTACAGAATTTTTAGGATATTTTTTTACAAATTCTGAATTATCCCCAAAAAGAAAATCATAATTGTCTTCAAAATCATCTTTATGAAGCCATAGTACTTTATTGCCTTTCTTCACATAATAGGATTTAATAACGCCACCTCCTAATTGCGGAGAACCCATCACGGAAAATCCTGTAGTTTCTTTTGCTCTCGGATCATGATAGACCGAAATGATATCATCAAATCCAGGATTAATGACCTGCATCAGGAATTCTTTGTCATCTTTCTTATTTTTTAAGGAAACAGTTTGGTTCACAAAATAAATACGGTCATTTGTTGTGCTTTTATTTAAGCTTTTTGTTCCGAAATTTCTGATATTTCCCATGTATTTTGCCACTTTTGCATACTTTTCCGCATTGCTCGGGTACACGTACATTTCACCAATCTGATCCGCATTGAAAACCATGCTCTTTTTTGAAATACTGTCTTTAAGGGAAACTTCGAAGATCTGTCCTTTTTTGGTATCGATCTTACTGCAGAATCCCTTGTGAGTGGTTCCGTCTTTTAAAATTACGGTAGAAGTTTTTCTTGGTGATGGCGTGTTGAATCCTTCATTAAAAAGATACATTTCCATTTTTTTGATTTCTTCTTTTGAATACTTTACTTTCTGGGCGAAAGTAGTTACGCTCACGAGAGAAAGCGCAAATAATAGAGCTTTGAGTTTCATACGTTATTACAATTGTTTTAAGGGCGTAAAAATAGTAAATTAAAGTGCTTGTAAGACAAATAATTTCGGAGGAAAAATTTAGCTTTTACAATTATCGTTAAATGTGTACTTTTAAACAAAATTAAGACAATGATATACGGGATAGATATTTTCAGTTTTCATGATGTATTGGAGATCTGTAAAAATCCGAAAAAAGCGAAACTTAATAAAGCTTCAAAAGAACAAATTTTAAAATCACAGAAAAACGTTCAGAAAATTGTGGAGTCCGATCGCTGTGTGTATGGTATCAATACCGGTTTCGGACCTCTGTGCGATACAAAAATTTCTGCTGACGAAACAGCGCAATTACAATATAATTTAATCATTTCTCATGCGGTAGGGGTAGGGAAGCCTATTGATAAAGAACTTTCAAAAATCATGATCATAGCTAAAGTTCATGCTTTGTCGAAAGGTTTTTCAGGAGTTTCTTTAGAAGTGATCGAGAGATTGATTCTCATGCTGGAAAAAGATATTATTCCGGTAGTGCCTGAACAGGGTTCAGTAGGGGCTTCAGGAGATCTGGCCCCCTTATCACATTTGGTTTTACCTCTTTTAGGATTAGGACAGGTTTGGGAAGGAGACCAGGTTTTTGAAACTGCTGAAATTTTAGAAAAACATCATCTTGAACCGTTGGCTTTGGGACCAAAAGAAGGCTTAGGATTAATCAACGGTACTCAGTTTATCTTAGCGCATGCCATTAAAGGCCTGGAGAAATTCGAATATTTGCTGGACCTTGCGGATATGACTGCTGCCATGAGTATTGAAGCATACAGAGGTTCGGAAAGTCCGTTCAAAAAAGAGCTTCATGACATAAGACCGTTCGAAGGAAGCAAGAAAGTGGCGGCCAGAATGGTGAAATTTCTAAAGGGTTCTGAAAATATGCAGGCCCACGAAGATTGCGAAAGGGTACAGGATCCTTATTCCATGAGATGTGTTCCCCAGGTTCACGGAGCGAGCAGGAATGCTTTTGAACACCTGAAATTAATGGCCAACACCGAACTGAATTCTGTAACGGATAACCCGATCGTTTTAAGTGCTGAAGAATCCATATCAGGAGGAAATTTCCACGGACAATTGATGGCCATGCCTTTAGACTATGCAACACTGGCTGTGGCTGAATTGGGAAATATTTCGGACAGAAGAAGCTACTTACTATTAGAAGGAAAATACGGATTGCCAAGATTGCTGACAGAAAGCTCTGGTCTCAATTCTGGTTTTATGATCCCGCAATATACCTCAGCTGCTTTGGTGACAGAAAATAAAACCCTCTGTTTCCCCGCCTCAGCAGATTCTATTCCTACCAGCCTGGGACAGGAAGATCATGTTTCCATGGGAAGTATTTCGGGCAGGAAATTCAATCAGGTTCTTGGAAACCTGGTCAATATTTTGTCAGTTGAACTGATGTTTGCCGCCCAGGGATTAGAATTCAGAAGACCGGCGAAATGTTCAAAAATTATTGAAGAAAATTATGCCATTCTTCGTTCAAAAGTTGAGAAGCTGGAAGATGACCGATTGATCGGTAAGGATATGCTGGCCATTGCAGAACTGATCAACGAAAGAAAATTTATCGTTAACTAACTCTTAAACATCATAAGGCTTTCGTAATGAAAGCCTTTTCTATTCTCGCATGAATTATATAAGACGTGCTGCTATCTGCGCAGAACTATGATAAGAAGGATCAAAATCAAAAGTCATGACTATAAAAAGAACAGACTCCTCCGACACCGATTTTCAGAATTTAGTAAAACTTCTTGATGCTGATCTGGCCATCCGTAATGGCGAAGATCATGCATTTTACGATCAGTTTAATAAAATTGATGCGATTAAAAACTGTATTGTTGTATACATCGATGCAACTCCCGCTGCGTGCGGAGCTTTCAAACCATTTGAAGAAGATACCGTTGAGATCAAAAGAATGTACACCCACCCGGACTTCAGGAAAAAAGGCCTGGCAACGGCAATCGTTAATGAGCTGGAAGTCTGGGCGTCAGAAAAGGGCTATACAAAAGCTGTTCTCGAAAGTTCTCTGGAGCAGAACGAAGCACTTTCAGTATATGAAAAAAGCGGTTATGAAAGGATACCCAATTACGGACAGTATATAGGAATTGATAAAAGCGTTTGCTATAAGAAAATTCTGTAATTTGTTATCGTGCACATCATAAATTTGATAAATTGATCATGCAAATTTAACTTTCCTATCATTGTAATTCAATATAAAGTGATATCTTAGGTCGACAATCAAAATTATTTTATATGAAAAAAAGTGTTATTTACCTATTGATCGTCTCCCTTTCGTTTACATCCTGCAACAGAGAGGATCTTCAGAACGGAACTTCACCCATTGAAATCGTACAGAAAGACCCACTGAACTCCAAACAGATTAACGAAAGAATCAACAGAACCATCAGAAGCGGTGAGCGTTTCTCATGGCAGAAATCTACGGATCATTTTGTGTGGAGTGCTATTTTTAACGGAAACAAAATTGCTTCCATTGGTTTTGGAACATCAGGAAATGATTTTGACCGGAGTTTATCTTCGGACAGCGAAAGGATTCAAAATGATATTTTAGAATTAATTGAGCAATATGAAGGAAAAGCAGCCAGCCGTGTTTTAATGACTGCAGATCCATATCTCAATCAGATGGATGTTATTATCGAAAAACAGGAAACGGTTATTGCACTCCGAAAAATGAAAAACATACGCTACGTGGAGCCTGCGGATTATCATTATTTTGAAAACGAAAGAAAATTCAGCGGCACAGCAAAGTCCAGCGGTAGTTCATCCGGCTGCGGTCTTGAATCTAATGCCTTAGTCTCTACAGATTATTCAACCGTATCACCCAATGCAAAAGCGCCCTGGTCTTTTGCGAAACACAATATCACCACTGCCTGGAATTACAGTACAGGAGCAGGAATCACGGTAGGAGTTATTGACAGTGGTGTTTCTTCGGAGCAGAGTCTTTTGGGAAGCAGCTTCAATAACGGACTCTCGTCAGGAAGAACCATCAGTAAAAACGGAGTGTATGTAGACTCGGTTTGGCCATGGAGTACGGGATATGACGGCTCTGCAGACAAGTGCGGGCATGGTACCAGTATGGCATCCATTATAGCAGCTCCCAGAAATACGATGGGGCAACCTGTCGGAGTGGCCTACAATTCAAGTTTAGTTACCTACAGGGCGGCTTCCAATGTGGTACTGGATGGTTACCACGAGCAAAACGGAGTAAAGATCGCCTTTACCGAACTTGGAAATAATACCAAAGTGAAAATTATTTCCATGTCAATGGGACATATTTTTTCTGTAGGGAAAATTGAAGACGGCGTAAAGTATGCGTATTCAAAAGGAAAACTGATTTTCTGTGCCGGCGGCACCTCTACCAGTTTTACCAACTTCGTAGGGGTTATTTTTCCGGCCTGGATGTCTGAAGCACAGGCCGTCACTGGTGTAAAGGAAAATACTTCCAATCAAAAATGTGAGGTATGCCATTCAGGAGCAGAAATTGATTTTACCTATCAGATGGAAAGGTCCTCAGGGAATAATGTACCGGTATTGAGTTACTATAACGGCCAAACCAACTATGTAGGCGGCTCTTCTGTAGCTACCGCTTCCACTGCAGGAATTGCAGCCTTGGTATGGTCGAAAAACCCTTCATGGACGAGAGATCAGGTGCTTAACAGAATGAGACAGTCTTCCACCTATTATCCGAATCCGAATTCAGATTACGGGTATGGAAATATTAATGTTTTACAGGCTGTTCAATAAAATGTAATAAAGACGGAACATTACAATCAGTCTCCAGGCTGATAATCCAGAGGCAGCATATTTTCAATTTTATTTTTTGAAAAATCACCTTCTGTAATCAGTAAATCGGGAGTTGTAATGTTCCCGTCTTTTGAAATTTCAAAGGTTTCTCCTTCAGGATGTAAAAATGATGACAGCAAGACCGGTTTTTCAGTTTTTACAAATTCTTTTCCTTTCAGTTCGTAAAAGTATTTCTGGTAATTTACCTGAAGCATATCCTTAAAACTAAAGAGAACTTTTCCGCCAGGTCTTTTTACATAATCAGAATCAGGAATTAGAGTCTTTGTGACGGCCAGTGCATAAGGTTTATGGGTGTTTTTTCTTCGTGAAATGTCCAGAATATCTTCAGGGGCATTCAATATGCTCGTCACTTTTGCCATTTCCAGAAAGTTTTTCAGTGTTTTTAATTCCTCGTCGGTAGGATATTGTGGATTAGGAATTTTAACAATATGATTCACGATAAACCGATCGTCCGGAATGGTATTCTTGTAGATGCTTCTGAAAAAATGGAGCAGGCTGCCGTCATAGGCATTCAGACGGTTAGTTTTACTTTCTGACTTTCCTTAGTCTCCCTGAAAAAGCTGGTTCCGGTATAATTTACCATTTGAGATCCGAAATCTGCGGAAAAACTGATGAGATTATATTCGATCTCATAGCCCAGATTTTTATTTTCAATCAGTAAGGTTTTGGGCGCTTTTACCTTTAGCGTATTATTCTTTTTATCATAGGCAAACTTCAGGGAACGCTGATTTTTGATTTTCACGTTCTCCCGGTCATAACCGATAAAATTGTCAAGGAAATAAGTGATAAAATTTTTATAGGCTTCTTCTGTATAAGGAATGATCTCTATCTCTTCGATTTCATTCGTTTTATTTAAAACAACTTTAAGCGTTCTGTTGAGAATCTGGGAAGAAGAAATACTGTAAGTCTCATACTGCTCTTTCTGGAAAACAAGATTTCCGCCGGCGTGGGCAGGCAGTTCTATCATAAAACTTCCGTCCTCTCCGGAAACAGTGCCTGTTTTGGTTCCGTCTAGGTAAATATTCACGTTGGATAGCCGCTGTCCGGTATCATTGACTATACTTCCTTTAATATTCTGAGAAAACGAAACATAGAGTGGAAATAGAAATAAAAAAAGAAATATCGTTTTTTTCATGGTAAACAATATTACTAAATTTATAGTGATAAAAAAAATATATTATCCTATTCTCACGCTTGTCATGCTGAGTGATCCTCCAATCAATTCATCATTAAACAAACTCAGGTTTTCGGATCGGTCCTTAAGTCCTAAGGAATAGATCAGCGGCAGATAGTGATCCGGGGTAGGAATGGCATACTGCAGAGAGGTACCCTGTTTATGATAATCAATAATGGGCTGGAAATTACCATCCAAAAGCCAGCTATTGGTTTTCTCCCGGGCTTCAATGGCCCAGTCCCATCCGGCTCCGACCGTGTTGATGTTTCTCCAGTCGATTAACCTAAGATTATGAACAATGTTTCCGCTTCCTATAATTAAAATACCTTTTTCGCGAAGTCTGTTGAGTTTTTTCGCTAAATCGAAATGATACTGCGGAGGTTTTGTATAATTGATGCTCATCTGTACTACGGGAATATCAGCCTCAGGGTACATGTGTCTGATGACCGACCACGCGCCATGATCCAGGCCCCAACTATGATCCTCTTCCACCAAGACAGGTGCTAAGAGTTCAGCCGTTTCCTTTGCCAGCTCAGGATCTCCTGGTGCCGGATACTGAACGTCGAACAAAGCCTGTGGAAAACCTCCGAAATCATGAATGGTCTGTGGCAGGTTCATCGCAGTAACCATGGTTCCGTTGGTAAACCAATGGGCCGAGATACATAAAATGGCATTAGGCCTTGTAATCTCATTTGCTGCCTGCCTGAATCCCCTGACAAACTGATTTTCTTCGATAGCATTCATAGGAGAGCCATGTCCAAGGAATAAGACGGGCATTTTTGGGGTATTTTTAAAATGATCGCTGAGGTTCTGTAAATCGTTGAGGTTCATTTTTAATTATTATTAAATAAAAAAGAGCAAAGGTAATCTGACTTTTCCTCTGCTCTTTTATTTTTACCTTGGTTTCTTATAACTTATGCCTGTTTAACAAACTGTAATTCTCCGGCAAGTTTCACTTCATCACTTACCATAACCCCTCCGGCTTCAAGAGCAGCATTCCAGTTAAGTCCGAAATCTTTTCTGTTGATTTTACCTTCAAATGAGAATCCGGCTTTTGTATTTCCCCATGGGTCCACATTGATTCCGTTGAAATCTACCTCTAAAGTTACAGGTTTTGTAATTCCGTTGATCGTTAAATTTCCCGTCACGTCCCCATTCAGAGCCTGAGAATCAAAAGTGATGGTAGGATTAGCTTCAGCGTTAAAAAATTCTGCAGATTTCAGGTGGTTATCTCTGTCTGTATTGTGGGTAGAGATAGAATCTGTTTGAATCGTCGCTGTAGTTTTAGCATTTGCGAAAGAGTCATCATCAGCTTCAATTTCAGCATTGAAATTGGTGAAGTTTCCTTTAATATTAGAGATCATCATGTGTTTTACTTTAAAAGTAATTTCACTGTGCGCTGGGTCCAGGTTCCATTTTGTTGCCATTGTATTATATTTTTTTATTGTTATTTATAATACAAATGTAGATCATAAAACCGTACGAAGTATTGACGTAGGATAAGAAATGATTTGTGTGATGATTTTATCATTTCTAATAAAACAATTATTAACATTTAGTTATTGCGCTAAAAATTGTACCACCATGGAATCACTTTGATTTGTCAATGTTTTAATTTAACACTTCTTAACGAATGATTTTAATTTCTTATTTTTGATGGATTCAATTATATGCAATGAAATTATATAAATTATCTTTATTGATGCTGGTTTTGGGAAGCAGTGCATTGGCGCAGACCCAAAAATTCACGATGGCGGAGGCTGTTAACGGGTTACGGACCAACTTAGCCGTTAAAAATATCTCTCAGTTTTCATGGTCTGCTGATGGGAAATCTTACATTCAGGCGGTAAAAGGCGGATACCTGATTACAGACCTGAAGACTGCTAAGCAGGATACATTGGTATCACTCACTCAGTTAAATAAAAATCTTGCAGATAACAAGTTCAAGGCCGTTCCGCAAATTAAATTCACAAGCAATTCCCACGGATATTTCAATTCGGATGGTAAAATGGTTTGGGTAGAAAAATCAGGGAGCGACTGGAAAACAAAAAATACGGTTGCTATCGACGAAAAAGCATCGAATATCAAGGTATTTGAAGATCATCAGACTTTTGCATTTACCGTAAAGAATAATTTATTCGTTCATAAAAACGGAAAAACACTTGCCGTAACCAATGATTCAGATGAAAATATTCTGAATGGTGCTGCCAACGTCCACCGGAATGAATTCGGAATCGATTCCGGAATTTTCCCGGCTCCTAATTCTGAAAGTGTCGCTTTTTACAGAATGGATCAGACCATGGTGGCAGATTATCCGGTTATCGACTGGTCTGTAACGCCTGCTGTCAATCATAATATCAAATATCCCATGGCTGGCCAGACCTCTCATCAGGTTACACTCGGAGTATTCAACCTCAAAAGCCAATCCACTGTATTTTTAAATATCGAGGGTGAAAAAGACCAGTATTTAACGGCTGTTACCTGGAGTCCGGACTCGAAATATATTTTTATAGGGGTTCTGAACAGAGGTCAGAATCATATGAAGCTGAACCAGTATGATGCCGCGACAGGAAATTTGGTAAAAATGGTATTTGAAGAAATAGATGCTAAATATGTTGAGCCGCAGCATCCCCTGACTTTCTTTCCGAATTCAACTACAGATTTTATCTGGCAGAGCCAGAGAACGGGATACAACCATCTCTTTCATTACAGTCTGGAAAAAGGACTGATTTCTCAGATCACAAAAGGTGATTGGCTGGTGACGGAAATCTTAGGTTTCAACGAAAAGAAAAAAGAGATCTATTTCACATCTACCAAAGAAACACCTCTGGAAAAGCATTTATATAGAATCAACTGGACCAACTTCAAAATGCAGCGATTGGATCATGCAGAGGGAGTTCATACGGGAGTGTTAAGCAGTGACGGAAATTACCTGTATGACATTTACAGCAATGCCAACACACCGAGAGTGGCTAATATTATCAATACCAATAGCTTAAAAACAAATAACCTTTTAACCGCTGAAAACCCGTTAAAAAATTATCAGAGACCTGAAATTAAAAGTGTAAACCTGAAAGCGGATGACGGAACGGTCTTATATGGAAAAATAATCCTTCCAACGAATTTTGATCCGGCGAAGAAATATCCTGTGATTGTTTATTTATACAACGGACCTCATCTTCAGCTGATCACCAATACATTCCCGGCATCAGGAAACCTTTGGTATGAATATATGGCTCAGAACGGATATATCATTTTCACAATGGACGGAAGAGGTTCTGCCAACAGAGGAATGAAATTCGAACAGGCCGTTTTCAGAAATCTTGGAACTACCGAAATGAATGACCAGATGAAAGGAGTAGAGTATCTGAAGTCACTCCCTTATGTAGACTCAGAAAAAATGGGAATCCACGGCTGGAGTTTTGGCGGATTTATGACCACGAGCTTTATGCTCCGTAAGCCGGATGTTTTCAAGGTAGGTGTTGCAGGAGGTCCTGTAATCGACTGGAAAATGTATGAAATCATGTATGGGGAGAGATATATGGATACCCCACAGGAAAACCCGCAGGGATACGCCGCTGCCAATCTTTTAGATAAAGTTCAGAATCTTAAAGGGAAGCTGCTCATGATTCACGGAGCACAGGATGATGTGGTGGTTTGGCAACATTCCGTAAAATTTATCAAATCTGCCGTAGACAATGGAGTGCAGCTGGATTATTTCGTTTATCCGGGGCATCCGCACAATGTGATCGGAAAAGACAGGGTACATCTGATGCAGAAAATAACAGATTATTTTGACCAGAACTTGAAAAAATAATAGTGAATCCAACCGATGAGGTTGGATTTTTTTTTATTTAATACAGAAAAGATGTCATCCGTTCTTATCAAAGATCAATGTATTTCATTGGTAAGACTCCTAATTTTGTAGATCTAAAAACAACAATATGGAATTAGGAATTGGAATGTTTGGTGACCTATCATTTGATCAGGCCACCGGAAAATATAAAGATGCAGGAATTAAGATCCGTGAAATCCTTGAACAGGTAAAACTAATGGATGAGGTAGGAATAGATGTTTTTGCCATGGGCGAGCATCACCGTCCCGATTATGCGGTTTCCTCTCCGGAAATGTTGCTGGCCGCAGCAGCAGGAATTACAAAAAATATAAAGCTGGCCAGTGGCGTAACCGTATTAAGCTCATCTGAACCCGTGAAAGTATATGAAGATTTTTCGACATTGGATTTGATTTCCGATGGCCGAGCAGAGATTTTTGTGGGCCGGGGCAGTTTCATCGAGTCATTTCCTCTGTATGGATATTCGCTGGGTGATTACGAAGCTCTTTTTGATGAAAAATTAGAACTGTTGCTGAAAATAAACACTGAAGAAAATGTTTCATGGTCAGGAAAGCTTCGGGCACCCATGGAAAATCAGACGGTTTACCCAAGAGCAAAAAATGGAGGGAGATTACCTATCTGGAGAGCCGTGGGAGGCACTCCACAGTCGGTTCTAAATGCAGCGCAGTTGGGAATGCCTTTGGTGGTGGCTATCATCGGAGGAATGCCCGTTCAGTTTAAAAATTTAATTGAATTTTATAAACAGGAATACCAGAAAGCAGGGCATGACGTATCAAAAATGCAGATTGCTGTTCATTCCCATACATTTGTAAGCGATGATCCTAAAGTAATTGACGGATATTTCCATAACTACAAATCTCAGATGGACAGAGTAGGATCTTCGAGAGGCTGGGCACCTTACACCAAAGAGCAGTATGAAGGAGGAAGAAGTAAAGACGGAGCTTTGTTTATCGGAAGTCCGAAAGAAGTGGCTGATAAGATTGTCTACCTGAAAGAGATTTTTGGAATTACAAGATTTATCGGGCATATGGATACCGGAGACCCTTCCCATGACCTGATGATGAAGTCTATAGAATTGTTCGGAAAAGAAGTGAAGCCGGCCATTCAGAATCTGTAAAAATAAATCGCCGCTGAAATCTCAGCGGCGATTCTTTTATACGTATATAATAACTGAACATTGTCTTTATAATTACATCACACTTTATATCAAAAATCCTAAGATTTCCCACAGATCAGGCCAGTCATGCCCATCTGTTACATCAAAATCTGCCAAATCTGCGTGATAAAATTAAGATATCACTTCCAATTATCAGATAATATTAATAATGCTTCCACGTTCCTCATCCTTTATAATTTCCAGGGCTACAGGAATTTTTTCCTTAAGTTCTTCCACATGCGAAATAATTCCTACGATTCTGTTTTCTTTCTGAAGAGCATTCAGGGTCTCAAATACAATATTGACAGACTCAAGATCCTGAGTTCCGAAACCTTCATCGATGAAAAAGAAATTTTTATCCGATAATGCATTCGCCTGAACACTTTCTGCCAAAGCCAGGGCCAGGCTCAGGGACACCTGAAAAGACTGCCCGCCGGACAAAGTTTTTACACTTCTGCTGCGCCCTTCATTCAGATAATCAATAATTTCAAAATCATTATTTTCATTCAGCTGCAAACTGAGTTGATTCCGGGTCATTCTGTGGAATCGTATATTGGCATGATCACACAACTGACGGAGATAAATAGATGAAACATACTGCACAAAACCAGCCGCCTTAAAAAGATTGGTCATTGTCTTTAAATTTTCTGCACGCTTTTGAAGTATACCTAAATTTTTAAGCAAATCTTCTTTTTTATGGTGTTCTTTTTCTAATCTTTCAATTTCAGAAGTAAGTTTTACAACAGTGTCGTTTAGTTGTTTTAACTGCGTTTCAGCCGCATTGACCTCATTCTGCTGAGTTTCAAACATCTCATTGTCAAAAGTGAAATGTTTCAGTTTTTCTTCCAGTTCGAGAATTCCGTTCTTTAAAGTTTCAAAATCGATTTTAAATTTTTGAATACGGTTTCTGGAATCTTCTACATTAAACTCCTGAATTAAAATCTTTTCGACCTCAGCAAGATCAGAAAAATTATTCTCAGATAATAGTGTACCGATCAATTCCATATTCGAAGAAATTTCCAGTTTCAGTTCTGAAATCTGCTTTTCCAGCTGACTTAATACCGTTTTTTCTTCAGCCAGCCTGGGAGAAACCTGTTTTTCTTTTTCAATTAATCCCTGATAATTTTTCTCAGTCTCAGAATTGGATCTTGATAATTTCTGATAAATTTCCTCAACTTCTCCTGTTGCTTTACCGGAATAATTTTCCCAGCTTAAAATTTTCAAATTAGATTGATGGATATGAATCTGCTCTTCTTTTTTAGCTTCCTGGATTCTGAAAGTTTCAAGAGCCTTCTGATATTTTTCTAAATTTTCAAGTTCTTTGGATAAGGTGTTGCGTTCTTTAGTGATCGTCTGACTCAACTGCTCAATCTGCTTTTCCGTTTCCAGTGATGCTGCCCGTTTCTGGTTAAATTCAGCTTCTTTTTCAGTATTAAATTCTGTCCAGATAAAAGTTTTTAAATGACTTTCAATATCCTTCTGAATTCCGGAGATTATGTTCTGTTCAGCTTTAAGCTGTTGATCAAAAATATTTTTTCTTTCTGAGATCTTCTCCGTTTCTGTTTCCTGTTTCTGAAGATTAAGCAGCGCCTGATCAACACATCGCACTTTTTCTTCAAACTCCCGTAATTCAGCATTTACGTCATGAAACTCCACCACATTCGGATGTTCCGTAGAGCCACAGAGCGGGCAGGCTTCTCCGTGCTGAAGTTCCTTGGAAAACCTGGACAATTCCTGCTGGATTTTTAAAGAATCCAGTTTTTGTGAAAATGCCTTCTTCTGAATTTCCAGTTTTTCTTTTTTAATCTTAAAATCTTCTTTGAAATTTTCAGGAAATGCTTTTAATTCATCTGAAATCTTCAGGATCTCTATCTGCTGCTTTTTTATTTTTTCAGATGAATCTTCCTTCATTTTTTTCAGACCTTTGTATTGTGTAAACCAGTTTCCGACAGGAATAAGGATCCCGGAATCAAGTTTTTTGGCCTTTAAAATTTCAATTTCCTTTGAAAGCAAATCAATATTATTCTGGATGTTTTTTCTTTTACCCTCAACCTCCTTTACTTCTTCAGATCCTTTGTCTGTTCTTTCCTGAAGTTTTTTTATCTCTTCAGAATAGATCATGATCTGTACAATCAGTTTCAGGTCATTCTCCTGTATTTTAGACTGTTCTAATGCTTCAAACTGAGGCTGGAGACTGGCAATATGCTCTTTTATCGTATTAAATTCCAATTCCGTTTCATGTGCCGTTTTTCTCTGTATTTCTGCCTGCGACTGTTTGGCTGAAATTTCTTTTGAGAGTTTATTTTTCTCAGCAATTAAAGGATTAAAAATTCTGGAAACCCGGTCATAAAGATCAGTCTGGCTTTCTAAAATATCAATCTCTTTCTTTTGTTCTGAAAGGATGGTAAAACGGTTTTTTTTCTGTTCTAAATTCTCAAAATCGGTTTTTAAATTTTTAAGCTGTTGAAAACGATCGGATATCCTCTTAAAACGTTCCCTGGCATCGGAAAAACTCTGCTGTTCTATTTTTAAAACTTCTTTCTGAGCGGAAATCTGTTCTTCGGTAATTTCTTCAAACCCTTTCAACTGTCCGTCCAGCTGATCGAGCTCAGATCTGTTTTTAACATTCAGAGAAGCGACATTATTTTGGAGGTCAAAACGCTGAAGATTGAAAATTTCCTTCATCATGGTCGTTCTTTCCGTAGCGCCAAGCTCAAGAAATTCTTTGAACTGCCCCTGCGGAATAATGATCGTCCTTTTAAAATTGGCATAGTTCAGACCAATAATCTTTTCAGCATCCGAATGTTCCAGGGGAATCCATTGATGATTCTTCTGTTCATAAAATGTTACCGAACTCGGTTTTACATCCTCAAATTTTTTAGAATTACGCCGGAAGTCTCTCGTCGCCCGGAAAACTTTATTTTCAAAATTCATAAAATCAAACTCTATGTAGGAGACATTCGATTTCAGATTCATCATATTATATGCCCGTTTGTCACGCATATTCAGGCGCTCGGTTTCTCCGTAAAGAGCAAAAGAAATGGCCTCAAGAATAGATGATTTTCCGGAACCCACAGATCCGAAGATGCCGAATAATCCGGCGCCGGTGAGATTTTTAAAATCGATAATCTGTCGTTCCCGGTAGGAATAAAGTCCTTCGATAGTAAGCTGAACAGGGATCATGTCTTAAGCATTTAAAATTTCGTTAAACAAGTTCATCAGGTCTTCATTGGCTTCCTGTCCGCCGTTTTTTGATTTAAAATATTCCTGAAACAGAGATTCTATATTCTGATTCAAGTTGATTTCATGAACTGCATTTTCATTAAATTCATGATTTTTAATCTTCGGTATTAAGTACACGATACCGTGATGCGCCTGATACAGAAGTTTTCTTTCATCAGCCGTTAAAAAAGTAGGACTTTCCATTGTTAATTCAACAAACGTATTCTGGTTTTCAGCTAACCAGCTAACCGCTTTATCTATGGAATCAAAGGTCTTTCTGACCAAGCTCTTCCCATTTTTTAGCTGAACTTTTTCAAAAGAAACGTTTTTTCCCCTTTCGGCGTTAACGACAGAAATATATTTTTTCTGTCCAGCCTCGCTGAAACTGTAGCAAAGGAGAGATGAAGAATAGATGACAGGTTTCTCTGGTGTTCCTATATTCTGAAAGCCATGCAGGTGTCCCAATGCAGTATATTGAATCTGATCCGGAATAATATCTGAAAAAATAAGATCTGCATTTCCTATTTTGATCGGTTTTTCTCCCTCTGGTTCTTCCAGGATACCGGCTCCTTTTTTATTCATGTATAAATGGGCAGTGAGAATATTAATACCATTCTCATCACAAAACTGGTCGGCAAGCTGTTTCCACTTTTCAGCTAAAACTTTATTAATCTCTTCTTCTTTATTTTCTCCAAAATATTCTTTCAGACGAATTTCATTGGCATATGGAGTATGTAAAATACGGATTGGTGTTTCCGAATTTTTCAGGATCAGTTCTACAAAGCCTTCTTCTGATTTTGAAATCCGGAAGTAGGCAGTCTCGAAAGGATTTATCTTTGTTTTTGGATGTCCGATCAGAATAATACCGCATTCACGGGCCAAAGGATCCGGAGCATTGATCAGATTAGGCGAATCATGATTGCCGGCAATCGCAATAACAGGCCGTTTTCCGTTTAACGATAAACGTTTTAGGGTTTTATAAAACAATTCTACCGCGTCAACACCCGGATTAAAATTGTCAAAAAGATCTCCGGCGATTAAAACCAGGTCAACATTTTGTTCGTCGGCAATCTGAACAATCTCATCCATGAGCAGCACCTGCTCTTCAAGTCTTGAAAAACGGTCGAGACGTTTGCCTAAATGCCAGTCGGCGGTGTGTAGAATTTTCATAATTTATTATTCTCCTCTCTTGCTTTAAAATCCTCCCTGATTTGTCTTAAACGTGCTTTTCTTTCTATTTCCGCATTCTGTATTTTACGTTTTTTCTGGTCGATTTTCTTTTTATTTTTTTTCCTGTTGGCTTCGTTATTTTTGCTCATACTTATTTTTCCTCATGAGTAACTTTAAAATGATCCGGTATCGGGATATCTTTATCAAAAATACTAAAGATTATGGGGTAAAGCAATTTTAGTGTGGAGTGAGAGAAATATTTGTAATAAATCATCAGTTCTCACCGGTTTCTGAAACCGGTGAGGCTTAGTTTACTTAAGTCGGAGACCTCAATCATCCACTATAGGTTATCATCAAAACAATTTTAAATCAGAAACCAGACAGCCACCCAAAATCTTTCTGCTTTAGAAATGAAATGAATACCTTTACAGCATTATGGAACAGCAATCAAAAGACCCACTGCACGGAAAAAGACTTGACGCCATTCTTGAAGAACTGGTGGAATACTATAACGGATTTGAAAAATTAGGAGAACAGATTAATATCAGATGTTTTACGGATAATCCCAGTATCAGCTCTTCTCTGAAGTTTCTGAGAAAAACAGATTGGGCCAGGGCCAAAGTTGAAAGTTTATATCTTTTTGTATTGAGGGAGAAAAAACGCAGTGAAAAAGAAAACCGGTAATTCTTATATTCTTCTTTAACTCTGTTTTCCGACCAATGATTTCAAAAACAGTATATTTGTACTGTAATCGTGAAAAAGACTTCACGACAAAAAATTAAAATATGACAATCGAAAACAATCATGTTGTAGCTGTAAAGTATATACTTCACACGATCGAAGAAGATGGAAGTAAAACTCTTGTAGAAGAAACAACAGCAGAAAATCCACTTACATTTTTGTATGGTGTAGGAATGATGATTCCAAAATTTGAACAAAATATCCTGGGTTTACAGGCTGGTGATAAAGCAGATTTTGTAATTCAGCCGGAAGAGGCTTACGGTGAAAAACAACCGGATGCGATCGCACAATTGCCAATTGAAATGTTCAACGAAGCAGGAATCCCACCAGTGGGAGCTATTTTACCGTTATCTGATAATGAAGGAAATAATTTTCAGGCATTCGTAGTAGAAGTAACACCGGAAGCGGTAGTTGCAGATCTTAATCATCCGATGGCAGGGAAAGTACTGGATTTTCAGGTAGAAATTCTGAACACCCGTCCGGCTACTGAGGATGAATTATCGCATGGTCATGCTCACGGAGTTAACGGAGACGAAGCTCACTAAATAATATAAATGTCCGATCTGTATCGGACATTTTTTATTTCAAATTTTACAGGATTATTATCAAAAATAAAAATCCATACGCGCTTTTAATGTATCGTGATTTCCGTCCTTCGGTATCAGGATATAAAATTTTATTCCAGAAATTCTCCATTCACATAAAACCAACGGTTTCGGATCATTTTGAATGTTGATAATTCATGATGAACCTGTTTCTGACCATCTTCATCGGTATAAAAAGCTTTAAATTCCACTTTACTGACAGAAGGTTTATCTATGATTTCAAGCTTTGTCCATTCATTGATTTCTCCCCATTCCTGCAGATCTTTCTTGTTATGATCCTTTCTTTTGGCCGGAGCGGTGGTTTCCATTAAATATTCTCCATTCGGAATGGCAAACGCAGAAAATCTTGAACGCATCAATGCTTCTGCAGTGGGAGCATATTTTTCCTTGGTATGATAAGGCTTACAACATTCTTCGTATGGCTTTCCGGAACAGCAGGGACAATTCATTTTTCTAAATTTTAAAGCACAAATTTACAGGAATATTTTCATAAACAGTACAAATCATGCATCAACAGGCTAGGTTTTAGCCTAAACCTAAACGTTAAATCTATCACATTTAAATAAAAAAAGCATCCAAAATGAATGCTTTTATAAAATTATTTAATAAAACCTCTGTTTCTCAATAAAGGTTTAATATCGGGATCATGTCCGGTAAAATCCCTGAAGGCCTGATTAAGATCTACGGAATTTCCTACTGATAAAATATATTTTCTGAAACGGTCTCCGTTTTCTCTCGTAAGTCCGCCGTTCTTTGAAATCCATTCCCAGGCATCATTATCCAAAGTCTCAGACCACAGATAGGCATAATATCCGGCAGAATAACCGCCTCCCCAGATATGCGCAAAATAAGGCGTATGATATCTTGGAGGGACAGTAGATAAGGTAAAGCCATGCTTGGCTAAGGACTGTTTTTCAAAATCTAACACCGGAATCAGTTGATTCTCATCGGTTACCGTATGCCAGTCCATATCCAGTTCAGCTGCAGAAACCAATTCTGTGGTCATATAGCCCTGATTGAATGTAGCTGCTTTTTTAATTTTATCAACCAAAGCCTGTGGAATAGGCTGTTTTGTTTCGTAATGAAGCGCATAATTTTTCAGAACAACGGGATCTAAAGCCCAATGCTCATTGATCTGTGAAGGAAACTCCACAAAATCTCTTGGTACACTCGTTCCTGAAAGGGACGGATATTTCTGACTGGCAAACATCCCGTGAATAGAATGTCCGAATTCATGGAAAATGGTGCTTACATCATCATAGCTGATTAATGAAGGTTTTCCCGGGGCAGGTTTTTGGTAGTTATAACAGTTGACGATTACCGGTTTGGTGCCTAATAAATAAGACTGCTCGACAAAATTACTCATCCATGCGCCTCCGTTTTTGGAATCTCTTGTGTAGAAATCCAGATAATAGATGGCGATAGATTTTCCGTCATGATCAAAAACTTCGTAAGTAACTACGTCAGGATGATAAACGGGAAGGTCCGTTCTTTTTTTGAAGGTCAGTCCGTAAAACTTCTCGGCAGCAAAGAAAACGCCTTTTTCCAGAACAGTGGTGATTTCAAAATAAGGTTTTATCTGGTTCTCATCCAGATCAAATTTTGCTTTTCTTACCTGCTCTGCATAGAATGTCCAGTCCCATGGCTCAACTTTAAAACCTCCTTTTTGCTGATCGATCAGGTCCTGGATATCTTTTGCCTCACGTCTTGCTGTTTCTACGGCAGGGGTGGCAATCTGGTTCATTAATTTGGTAGCCGCTTCAGGGGTTTTTGCCATCTGGTCCTGTAATTTCCATTCAGCATAGCTTTTCTTACCTAAAATCTGGGCTTTTTTAAGTCTCAGTTTTGCCAGTTTTTCGATCGTTCCTCTGGTATCATTGGCATCACCTTTTTCAGCTCTCAGCCAGGATGCCTTGAACAGTTTTTCTCTTGTTGCCCTGTTTTTAAGGTTTTGTAAGAGAGGTTGTTGTGTGGTGTTCTGTAAAGCCAGAAGATATTGCCCTTCCTTACCTGCATTTTTAGCATCAGTGGCGGCAGCCGCAATTTCATCGGCAGAAAGTCCGTCCAATTCTTTAGCATTGGCAAAGAAAACTCCGCCCGCTTTTCTGGCTTCCAGTAATTTATTCGAGTACTGAGTGGAAAGAGAGGCCAGCTCCTGATTTACCTGCTTTAATTTTTCTTTATCAGCAGAAGAAAGATTGGCACCTGCGATTTCAAAATTTTGCTTATAATACTGCAGTAATCTTTTGCTTTCGGAATCTAACCCCTTTTCTGTGATGGCCTGTATTCTTTTGTAGAGATTTTCATTGAGATACATTTTATCGGAATGAGCCGCAAATATCGGGGCATACTCTTCATCCAGCGCCTGTAGAGTAGGATTGGTATTCGCGCTTGTCAGGTTAGAAAATACAATAACAGCCCTTTTCAGAACCTCTCCGCTCTGTTCTAAAGCAACGATAGTATTTTCAAAAGTAGGTGCCTGCGGATTGTCCGCAATTTTAAGGATTTCAGCGTCATGTTGTTGTAAACCAAAATCAAAAGCAGGTTTAAAATGTTCATTTTTAATTTTATCAAATTCAGGAGCTTCATACTGAAGCCGGCTTTTTTTAATAAAAGGATTGGATGACAGGGCATCGGGCACAGGAATTTCCTGTTTGTTATCGGCTTTTTTCATTGTAGTACAAGAGTAGTTAAATGCTAATGCAGAAATTAATAATACCGATGTAATATTTTTCATAAATTAGTTGTTAATAAAGTATAAAGATATTAAAACTTAAATTAAAATAATAAACATGAAATCAACACCTATTTTTATTTTCTCTGCATTCCTCTTACTGTCGTGCAATGATAAACATGAAAGAAGAAATAGTGATCAAAACACCGGTGAAAAAAGGGACTGGGTAGAGAAAGTGACCAATACGGATCACGGTCCCCTAAAACAGAAGGAAGTAAGTCTGGATTTCGATGAAATTGAAGTGTCACAGGCTATTGATGCAGAAATTATAAAATCGGACGTTGAAAAAGTAGTGATCTCTGCTTCGGAAAATATTATTGATGACATCCTGGTGGAGAAAAAAGGAAGTAAGGTTCATATTCATTACAATCGGGGAATACGGGTGATGAATAATACTAAAGTGACGGCTAAGATTTATACTAAAGATTTTTCAAAAGTAATTGCCAATTCTGCTGCCAAGATTACGGTAAAAGATAAATTTGTTCAGGATAAAATGGATGTTGAGGTATCGAGTTCGGGCAGTGTTTCCGGAGACCTGGAAGCTAATGATTTCGAAATTTCTGTTGACAGCAGCAGTAGTTTCAATGGTAAAATATGGGCTGTCGATCTGGATGTCGAAGCCTCTTCAGCCGCGAGCATTGATGTTTCAGGGAAAGCAAAAAATGCTGATATAAGCTCATCATCAGGCAGCAGCATTTCAGCGAAAGGATTGATGGTAGAACATTTAAAGGCTGACGCATCAAGCGGAGCAAGTGTAGAAGTGAGTGTTACGACAAGCGTTAAAGCCGAAGCGTCTTCCGGAGGAAGCGTTAGTGTTTCCAAAAGAGGGAATGTAACTTCAGTTACTAAAGAGGAAAGTAGTGGTGGAAGTGTTGATATTCAATAAAATAAATACTTGTCTATGAAATGATAAGTTGAAAAGTCAGGGCTTGGATTTTATATCTGAGCCTTCTTTATTTAAAGAAACAGTTTTCATATACAACATAAATAATCAGGATTCTTCCTGTTCTTCTTCAGAAGATGAGTCTTCCCATTCTCTGTTTTCGAAGCTAAGATTATCATAAGCCAGAAGATCCTCCTCACGCTGCAGAATTTCTCTTGTGGTAAACAGCATGATATCATTCTCTTCTGCTTTTAATTTGGCGAGCCTTCTTACGGAAGCCTTATCAATAGCCATGAATCTTTGTCCCAGGCGTCTTGCCGCATATTTTCTCATACCCGTTTCGTGAAGAACATCTACAGCCATATCTACAGCGGTGCCCAGTGTTTCCCGGTAAATATTTTCGATACCGTTATTGAGATAATCATACGCATCAATCCTGTTTTTAGCCCTGACAAATATTTTGACATCAGGATAGTGTTCACGAACCAGGTCCGCAATGAATTTATTGTCATTCGGATCATCCAGACACAGAACCAATAATTCAGCATCTTCAATACCTGCGGCTCTCAGAATAGGAATACGGGTTGCATCGCCGTAATATACTTTGAAACCATAGCTTCGCAACAGTTTTACACGGTCAGAATCTCTGTCCAGAACCGTGGCCGGAATTTTATTAGCCTTTAAGAGCCGGCCAACTGTACTTCCGAAATGCCCGAATCCTACAATAATGATTTTTTTCTGAGGAACTGCGCTGTCCAGAATATTAAAATCCTGCTCGCCTTCCGGTACCTCCTTAATGAACTTCGGAGTAATAAGTTTATCATTAATGATGAGCAGAAAAGGAGTAATACACATGGTAATTGCTGTGACGGCCATCATCTGAGCATTGAGCTCCGGACTGACAAGATAGAGGGTAGAGGCAAAATTAACCAGAACAAAGGAAAATTCTCCCACCTGCGAAAGGGCAAATGCATAGAATAAACTCTGAGGGTTATCCATTTTAAAAAACTTCCCGATTGCCAACAATACCACAAATTTTATAATTAATACAGCAAAGACAGTACTGAAAATAAATACAGGATCCTGCTGGATAATGTTGAAGTTCATGGTAGAACCTACACTTACAAAAAACACAGCCAGCAGCAATCCTTTAAAGGGATCAATCTGAGCTTCCAGTTCATGACGGAACTCACTGTTTGCAAGCATGACTCCGGCAAGAAAAGCGCCCAGGGCAGGTGAAAGGCCTATAGCGATCATCAGCTCTGAAACACCGATTACCAGAAATAATGAGGAAGCTGTTAAAAGTTCAGTCATTCCCGATTTTGAAACATATCTTAAAAACGGAACAAAAACATACCGCCCGAGCAGAATTAAGACAATAACGCCTAAAATTACTGTACCGGCCTGCATCCATTCGGGCAAGGTCTGGATGAGAACCTGGATTTCATTGTCAGCATGTCTTTCCTTATGATTAGCAATGATAGGTAAGATGGCAAGAATCGGGATCACGGCAATATCCTGAAACAGAAGGGTAGAGAAGGATGCCTCTCCGGCAAGTGTCTTAAGGCTGTTTTTCTCCTGTAAAGTCTGCAGAACAATAGCGGTAGAAGATAAGGCAAAGCACATGGCAATAGCAACAGCTTTGTCTATTCTCCAGCCGGCCCAGACAAATATGATAAAAAGTAAGGAAATGGTCAGAAGCATCTGGGTAAGCCCCAAACCAATAATTTTCTTCCGCATTTCCCAGAACTTTCTCGGCTCAAGCTCAAGGCCTACCAGAAATAAAAGCATGATCACTCCGAATTCACTCGCATGCATGATATCGTTGACATCCTTTCCGGTAAGTTTCAGAACATACGGACCGATAATAATCCCCCCTGCTATATATCCGATCACAGAGCTTAGCCCGAATTTTCGCGCCAGCGGAACCATAATAATGGCAACACCCAGGAAAATAAGAGTATTCATGGCTAAGGTAGATTCCATAAGTTAATTATTGATTAAGAAGTTGTACAAATTCTTTTTTATGAATAACGATTTCTTTTTTTGAAAGTTTATTAGCTTCATAAACCACTTTTATATTTTTGATATTGGCTTTGAAAACGTTCAGGGAAACGATCAGCCCGCTGATCAGTTCTTCTATCGTATATCGATAGGTCCCTTCTTTGGTAAAAGATCTTTCTTTGCCTCCGGTGGTGACGAGAATATGAATTTCTTTTCCTTCCAAAGGATTATCCTGGCCGTCTTTAAGCCATTCACGATCAAAAACCTCGTCGATCCAGAGTCTTAATAAAGGGGGCATTCCGAACCATATTAACGGAAACTGGAAAATGAAACGATCATAGTTCTGTAGTCTTTTTCGCTCCCGGAAGGCAGCAATATGAAAATCGGGGTATTCTTCGTAAAGATCCCTTAAGGTAAAATGCTGATGACGGACATAGAAGTTAATGATTTCCGCATTAGAGTTGGAGTGCTCTAAATAAGGATGTGCAAAGATAACCAACGTCTTCTTCATATACCTGTTTTTAGTAAAAATAGTGAATTTAAACTAAAATAAAAGTGTTCTAAGTGAAAAATAGCCGTTAAAATGAAAAAGCTATAACATTGTTATAGCTCTTACTACGTTAAATTAATATTTTTAGTTACTTGCTCTGAATGCAGTCCAATTTGATCCGTCGCTTACAAACATTACGGTTTTTGTTTTACTGGGATCATTATCTAGTCCAACCAGAAATAGATTAGAAGCTCCGCTTACTTTAGAAGCATCAACAATTTCCCCTGCCGGAGTGGTGATTTCAGCGGTCCTTGTTGTGGTATTTCTTACGAAGATAATTGCACCCGGCACTGAGGTAGGATTAGGGAGAATGAAATCATCGTTTTGTACAGCAGGCTGTACACTAACCACGGTGCTGGTTATTTGTGAGCCTTTAGTTGTTAATGTCTGAGGGGTTGAACTTATAACACCGTTCACTTCAAGTCTTGTTTTTGCAGTCCTGATAGTGGGATCAACTCCTATCCCCATATTCCCGTTATTATCGATAGAAGAGTTATAATGGTTGGCGTAGTTACCCGTATTAGTGGGAGAGGTACCAAACCAGATTTCTCCTCCGGAAATTCTTCCTGTTCTCATAACTACGGAAGACAATAGATTCGGCTGTGTAAGCGGCTGCATATATGCATATCCTTCAAAAGCAGCTATACTTCTGTATTTGCTTACAACCTGAGGTAGATTTGGTGTGCCGTCAAACAGTACATTATGATAGGCAATTGCCTGCGCTTTGTTTCCATTAGAGAATAGTCCTACATTTACGTCTGCATCGCCATTTCCTACGATCGTGAGGAGATCAATAGGATTTGTTGTTCCTATCCCTACCTTTCCATCTTTCTTAACAACAAAGTCATTAAGTTGTTGCATAAAATTGGTTGTCGTGCCATTATCACTGTTACCATCTACATGAAATGTGCCTTTTGGATCAGTAGTGTTGACTCCAACTTGTGCAGTCATTAATAATGGTGACAGCAGTACCGACAGTCTGATAATTTTTTTCTTCATTTTAAAATAATTTTTAATTTATATTGTGTGTTTTTTTTATTGAATTACCAGCCTCCGGAAGCCCCGCCGCCGCCAAAGCTTCCGCCACCTCCGAAGCCCCCAAATCCGCCGCCTCCGGAACTGCCTCCACCAAAACCGCCTCCGAAACTTCCGGGGAAAGGAAAGAACCCTCCAGGATAGTTTCTGCGACCTCTCCTGCCGAGGATCACATCATCATCATCATTATTTCCACCTCTTCCTCCGCCTCTATTGCTGAATAAGAAAATGATAATGATAAAAATAATAAATGCAATGATAAAAATTTTTGTGACGCTTCCTTTTCCGCGGTTTTCGGGATTTTCAACAGGCTTGAATTTGCCTTCAACGGCTTCCATAATAGCAGATGTCCCGCGGTTGATCCCGTCATACCATTCTCCTTTTTTGAAATGTGGGGTAACGATATAATCTAAAATCTGTCCTGCAACCGAAGCCGTTAAATATTGTTCAACAGCTCTCCCTTGTTGGATTGACATCGTGTGGTCTTCTGTGGCTATCAGAAAAACAACGCCGTTATCAACCTCTTTTTTTCCGATCCCCCATTTTTCACCAAACATCGTCGCCAGAAAATTTACATCTTCTCCTTTAGCAGAAGGGATGATAATAACTTCAATTTCAGTCGAAGTAGAATCTGCGAATTTTATAAGCTTACTGTTAAGCTCATTTTTTTCCTGTTCGGACAATAACTTTGCTTCATCATAAACAGGGTATAAAACTGCAGGTTTTTCAGGAATTTTATATTGTGCTGATACAAAACTGTAAAAGCATAGTAATAAAAGTGAAAATAATATTTTAGGAGAACGTAATCTCATTAGAAAGTTCGTTGTGATTTTCTCCGGTTACCGGAAAATATTTTTTAAGCTCAACACCTGTTTCAAGAATAGCACTTCTCAGTGCCTTATAATAATTTCCTTTGGCAAATTCAGAAGTAATCTCATCATGAAGATGATCCCAATATGACTGATGTACTTGTTCATGTATCCCGGTATCCCCGATAATGGTAAGATACTTTTGCTCAAAGTTAACATGAAAGAGCACGGCATTTCTATGGGCAGTTTTATTCATACATAATTCTTCAAAGACCTTCACTGCAGCTTTTGCCTGGTCTCCTTTAGTATTCGAATCGATATGTACACGGATTTCACCGGTAGAATGTTCTTCTGCCGACTGAATAGCTTCCACTAGGGAAGCTATCTGTTGATCTGTCAGGAAACGGCTCATTATTCTGAGAATACATCAGGAGCTTTTTGAGCGCCTGCTTCTGCTTTGAAATAAGGTTTTTCCTTGAAATTGGTGAAATTTGCCAGGATATTGTTAGGAAACTGCTTGATCGAAGTGTTGTAATCTTTAGCAGCATCGTTATAATAAACGGTTTCGCTTCTTATACTGTTTTCAATGGCGATATATTCCCTCTGGAAATTGAGATACTGCTGATCAGCTTTCAGATTGGGATATTGTTCTACAACAGCCATTAATCTGCTTAATGCACCTGATAATTCACCCTGTGCAGCCTGGAATCTTGCAACATCCTGTTCGGTCATATTGGTAGGATCTACATTGATGGAAGTAGCCTTGGAACGAGCTTCAATGACCTTTGTTAAGGTTTCCTGCTCAAATTTTGAATACGATTTTACCGTTCTTTCCAGGTTCGGAATCAGATTGGCTCTCTTTTGATAAACGGTCTCTACGTTTGACCATTTTGTATTAACGGTTTGTTCTTTGTCTACAAAGCTATTGTAACCGCTCTTACCCCAGAAGAATAATACAGCAACAATAATAAGGAGAGCGATGCCAATAGTTCCGGCGCTCAGACAGCCCTTGTTTTTCATAAGTTTATTTTCTTTTAATTTTTGTGCTAATCAAATATACAAATTATGTGCTAATTTTGTAAAAAATTATTTTAATGACAACAATAGTGGTGGCAATGGGAGAGAAGAACGAGATTGGTTTTAATAATCAGTTGCTTTGGCATCTTCCGAAAGATTTAAAACACTTTAAAGATCTCACGTCGGGGCATCCGGTTATAATGGGAAGAAAAACATATGAAAGTATCGGGAAGCCGCTTCCAAACCGTACGAATATTGTTGTTTCCAGGAAGAAAGACTGGTTTGAAGAGGGGATTCTGATTGTAGGAAGCATCAAGGAAGCAGTAAAGTTTGCAAAAAAGATCGATGAGGAAATTTTTATCATCGGTGGTGGAAACATTTATGAACAGACGATGGAAGCAGCAGACAGGTTAGAAGTTACTTTAGTGAAAGCTGATCTTGAAGCAGAGGTATATTTCCCGAAGATTGATCCGGAAATCTGGAAAAAAATAGCCGAAACCTGCCATGAAAAAGACGATAGAAACCAATATGATTTCTGTTTTCAGACGTACGAAAAGGTCGTTGACTAATGATGATTAGCTAATGGTCTTCTGAATGCTGAATATTTTTTAGGAAAGTTTTTATGATCAACTGTAAACGATCAACAATAAACAATCAAATTTGTTATCTTTGCACTTCTAAAATTTTATAATGAATAAGTACATAAAAATTGTAATTGCGGCGGTTCTTATACTTTTGGGACTCTATATGATGATTTTCACAAGAAATCTGGGATGGGGAATTGTGATCTTCCTCCTGGCTTCATCGCCTATTTTACTTTTCTTTAAAAATGAATATATTTTGCTGGCGTTCTGGCAGCTGAGAAAACAGAATATGGAGAAAGCGGCAGAATGGCTATCGAAAATTACAAACTATCAGTCTCAGCTTCACAAATCTCAGTATGGGTATTTTCATTATTTACTGGGATTAACGCAGGCTCAGGATCATCCGACAAAGGTGGAGCCTCTGATGAAAAAAGCATTGGAATATGGCTTGAATATGAAGCATGACAGAGCTATGGCCACTTTGAACCTTGCTGCGGCGGCGATTTCTAAAGGAAGAAAGCAGGAAGGTCAGAAATTGCTTGAAGAAGCCAAAAGGCTGGACAGTGCAGGAATGATGGCCGATCAGATAAAAATGATGAAAGATCAGCTGAAAATGCCGACGATGCAGAAACATATGCACAATCCGAATATGAGACAAAGAGGAAAATTCTAAGCGGAATTTTTTAATTGAGAATATTGAAGTCCTGGTTTTCAGGACTTTTTTTGTTTAACTGGGCAATTGTAATACTTTTGTTCTAATGGATTCATTATATTTCAGGCATCATGTAGCTGATCCGTTTCAGAGTCAGTATATCATAATTTTATCTCATATTAAATGTTAACTGCTTTTTTTTCACATTAATTTGCTTTGGGTGTATCTGAAATATAATAAAGAAGTAATAATGCCCGATCACATTTCAGAATTGTTTTCATACCCGTAAAATTTAGGAATCTGCCAGTGATATTTTACGGCCAGCGTCCGGATCGACACAATGAGCAGGATGGTAAAAACCTGAATAACGGTATACGAAAGGTGGGTAAGTTTGGTCAGGAGTAAAAAAGCCGAACCGCCGACGATACAGGCTGTTGCATAAATTTCTTTTCTGAAAATCAGAGGGATTCTGTTCAGCAGAATATCCCGTATAATTCCTCCAAAACATCCGGTAATGGTGCCCAATCCTATACATATTAAAGGATGGATATCTGCATTAAGGCCCTTCTGTACGCCAATGATCGTAAATAACCCAAGCCCGAAGCTGTCGAAAATAAATAACGTGACTTTGAAGTTCTTTTCAAATGACTTAAAAATCATCGTGAATATACTGGTCAGAATAATCAATGCACAGGTGAGAAGATCATGCATCCAGAAAACAGGAATGTCAAGCAAAAGATCCCTTACCGTTCCGCCACCCACAGAGGTTACAAATGCAATGATAAGTACACCGAAGGGATCAAGACGCTTTTGCATGGCTGCAAAACTTCCTGACATGGAAAAGGAAATCGTTCCGAGTACTTCTATGGCAAAATTAAGCTGTTCGTGCATATATTTATATGGGTAATTGGTAATCAATGATAGCAAAATTACTCATTACCCATTACTAATTAATTAAACTCTCACCGAGTCCGGAACCAGCAATTCATATTCACCTCCGTGGTTAATAATTTCTCTTACAATACTGCTGCTGATAAAAGATTTTCCCGAAGAGGTCAGTAAAAATACCGTTTCCAGTTTTTTATGGGCTAAAGTTCTGTTGGTATGGGCTATCGCTTTTTCAAATTCAAAATCGGCAGGATTTCTTAAGCCACGCAGAATATACTGTGCATTTTTTTCGAAGCAGTAATCTACGGTCAGGCCTTCAAAATAATCGACTTCCACATTCGGAAACTCAGCTACGGAATTCTGGATGAATTCCATTCTTTTCTCCATCGGGAACATATATTTCTTCTGAGAGTTTTGTCCGATGGCAATAATTAATTTATCAAAAAGCGGAGCTGCTCTCTCTATAATATCATAATGTCCTAAGGTAATGGGATCAAACGACCCCGGGAAAACGGCAATTTTCATGCGTATATAGTTATAAGTTATGAGTTATCAATTATAGGTTGCAATTGTAAATGGTGAATTCTCAATTTTGAATTTTGTATTCTGCCATTATCAATCATATTAATTTCTAACTTCTAATTACTAATTTCTGAATTTATTTAAAGCTTTTTCAACCTCGTTTCCACAAAGGTCCGTGATAGAAATTCCGTAAATCTTCGCCTGCTGGGGAAGAATACTTGCAGGAGAAAATCCCGGGTTTGTATTCATTTCAAGCATATAAGGAATACCATTCATCAGAATAAACTCACTTCTTGAAAAACCACTCATGCCAAGAGAGTCATATGCTCTTTTTGAAATTTCCTCTACTCTGATTCTTATTTCATCATCAATTCTGGCCGGTGTAATTTCTTCCGAAGCACCTTCGTACTTAGCTTCATAATCGAAGAATTCATTCTGCGGGACAATTTCGGTGATCCCTAAAACAATCGTTTCCCCTTTATAATCGATAACTCCGACTGATACTTCCATTCCGTCGAGAAAACTTTCAATCAAAATCTCATCATCTTCTTTAAACGCAACTTCCGCTGCAGCCACTAGTTCAGACTTCTCTTTCACCTTCGAAATTCCCAGTGAAGAGCCGGACTGGTTTGGTTTAACAAAAACAGGAAGACCAAGATTTTCTACAATCTCATCCACATTGATTTCTTCACCTTTTCGTAAATAAACACTCTTTGCAGAAGGAATCCCGTATTTTGATAATACGGCCAGCGTATCTTTTTTGTTGAATGTTAAGGCACTTTGGTAAAAGTCACAACCGGTATAGGCCTGTCCTATGGCATCCCAGTAAGCCTGGAGAATACCGTTCTCACCCGGTGTCCCGTGAATAATATTGAAACAGACATCGAATTTTAAGGTCTTGTCGGTACCCAGTGTTACAGAAAAATCCCCTCGGTTAATATCATATTTTCTGCCATCCTCGCCTAAAAAGTACCATTCATCTTTAAGGATAACGACTTTGTATACTTCATAAAGATCTCTGTCTAAAGAATCATAAATTAATTGACCGCTTTTCAGAGAGACCACATATTCGTCAGAATAGCCCCCCATCACTACGGCAACTTGTTTTTTGCTCATAACCATATAGTATCAATTAGGGCAAATTTAATCATTTTATATAATGGAATACGCAAATTCTGAAATTTTAAAATCAAAAGTGAAATGTGTTAAATAAAAAGCATGTTCTAAAATTATTAATTATATTTGCTGTCTAATTATAGTCATTTTAAGTATGCTTAAATCACTTTTCAATTGGAAAGTTTTACTGAACTTAGTCGTAGCCATAGGTGTTTTTGTGGGGTTGGTCTGGCTTACATTTCGTTGGTTAGAATACCATACTAATCATGGTCAGGAAATACCGGTCCCCAATGTTGTTAACAAATCTGTACATGAAGCGGTAAAAATCCTGGATGATGCAGGATTGGAATATGAGGTAGACAGTTTTAAATACGATCCTAAATACAGACCTTTTCAGGTACTGCAGGTATATCCTGCGCCAGGCTCACGTGTAAAAGACGGAAGAGCCATCCAGATTAAGGTAAATCCGAGAACCTGGGCTCCCGTTGCTGTTCCTGACGTCATTAATAAATATGCAGGACTGGCTTTCAGAAGACTGGATCAGGTGGGACTTAAAGTAGGAGATACGATCTACGAGCCGAGCATCCAGAAAGATGCGATCATCAGATTATTATTTAAAGGAAATGTGATACAGCCTAAATCCCTGCTTCCGAGATTCTCAACAGTAGATGTGGTCATCGGATCGGGACCTATGCGAAATATTTCAATTCCGAATGTAGTGGGATTAACGGTGAAAGAGGCAAGACAGGTGATCGCCAGAAGCATGTTTGAAGTGGGACTTGTAGAGCACGAAGATGGATCGAAGGATGAATCTGATATTATCTATTATCAGGATCCTGCTTCAGGTGATGTCAGGGACCAGGGAATGCAGATGGATCTCTGGGCAAGTAAGAAAACACCGGCAGAATTAAGTTCTAAGATCGAGCAGCTGAATTCCATTTACCGGATGAAAGTAGATACCGGTCTGCCTCCGGTGCAATATCAGGAAGTTCATCAGGAACCCGTATATGAACCGGTAGCACCTCCGCCTGCACCAAGAAGAGAAGTGCCGAAAACGGAACCTGCCAAAACCGATGCAAGGCCAGCCAGTGGGAAACCGGCAGCAACATCTGAGAGTAAGCCTAAATCGTCAACAACGGGAAGTAATTCAGGTACAGGAAATGCTAAACCTGCCAATACACTGCCTGCTGAAAAGCCAAAGGCGAAAAAGGTAATCATAGATTAATCAGGATAATCAACATATAATGATCAGGCTTCAACTTTAAATGTTGAAGCCTTTTGTATAAAAATAAAAGCAATGACAGAAGATAACGAAGATTTTTTAGATGAAGAATTGTTAAATATCGCGGATATTGATATTGATGAGGAAAACAGCGGATTGTATGAGCATCTGAATATCACAGTTGATAAAAAGCAGGAGCCGCTGAGGATCGATAAATTCCTTTTCATCTACCGTCAGAATTCTTCAAGAAATAAAATTTCACAAACCTGCAGAGCCGGAAATGTCGTGGTTAACGGAACTCCGGTGAAGCAGAATTACCGTGTAAAACCCGGTGATCAGATTTCTGTTTTACTCACACATCCACCGAGAGAGAATGTCATTATTCCTCAGAACATTCCGATCAATATTATTTATGAAGATGATGATCTCGTAGTGGTAGATAAAGAACCGGGAATGGTAGTGCACCCGGGATTCGGAAACTGGGACGGGACATTGGTGAACGCATTGGCGTACCATTTCGAGCAGAACAATCAAAAATCTGACCTGGACAGGGTGGGCCTGGTTCACAGAATTGATAAGGATACATCAGGGCTGCTGGTCATTGCAAAAAACGAATATGCTTTAAGTTTCCTGGCTAAACAGTTTTTTGAACGAAAAACCAAAAGATTATATTGGGCTTTTGTCTGGGGAAATGTGCAGGATGACGAAGGAACCATCACAGGACATATCGGAAGACATCCTAAAAACAGAATGCAGATGCATACTTATGTAGACGGAAGCCAGGGAAAACATGCCGTAACGCATTATAAGGTGCTTGAAAGGTTCAGATATATGACCTGGGTAGAATGTAAGCTGGAAACCGGCAGAACCCATCAGATCAGAGCGCACTTCAAACATATCGGCCACACGCTCTTTAATGATGAAAGGTATGAAGGACACACCCCGTTAAGAGGGATTAATCTGCCTAAGTATAAACAGTTTATAAAAAATGTGTTTGAAATACTGCCCAGACATGCCCTGCATGCCCATACTTTAGGATTTATACATCCGACGACGAAGAAAGAATTGTATTTTGAAAGCCCAATGCCCAAAGATATGGCGGATGCTGTAAAAAAATGGAGAAATTATTTAGAAAACTAAAAATATATTGAGAATTTTTTTATATTTGTTGAATTGAAATCAAGATTTGTTATGAGAAAACTATATGCTATCGTGTGTTTGGCTCTTTTGTCAAATGCATATAAAGCACAAGAAACATTACCATACTATCAACAATATCTCTTGGATGGTGAGTTCCTGTTCAACCCTGCACAATACGGTAAAACAGACTACGTACAGCTAAATCTCAACTATCAACAACAATTTTCAAAATTCAGCGAATCTCCAAATGTACAATCAGTGGGGATTAATGCGAATATTTTTGATAGAGTGGGTGCTGGTCTTTCTGTTTTCAGAGATAGCAATGGTCCTATTTCTGCAGGAGGAATTACTGCGGGAGCTTCTTATTTTATTCCTTTGAGCAGTGAAGGAGACCGAAAAGATCAATTCTCTTTCGGTACAAGTGTAAGCATGTATAACATGAATTTTGATTATTCAAAAATTAATACTGAAGATGCATCAGACCCATTATTACAGGGAAGCGAAAGTAATATCTTTATGGCCTATGCCAACTTTGGAGTTGCCGCTACGTACAGAAATATCTTTGCCGGAGTTTCCGTTAATGATATCGCTTTAACAAATGATGAGTCTATTGTAAACGGACGTGAGCCTTCTCCGATTAAGTTTTTCTTAAACTTAGGATATGACTGGCATTTTGCTGACAATATGTATGTAACCCCATCAGCTTTAATTAATTTAAATACCAACTCTACCAGAACGATTGATTATAACTTAATGGCAACATTTTTCAATGATATCAATGCATTTTCTTTTGGAGTAAGTTACCGATCTGTTCAAAACAGATTCGATAGCCAGCAGTTAAGTATTTCCCCGATTGTTAAAGTAAGATTTAACAAATTTATGGTGGGTGCTACTTATAACCTGGGAATGTCTGACATCCAGGAGTATGGAGGAAACAGCTTCATGTTGGGAGTAGGATATAATTTTGATAACTTCATTAATCACAGAGGTTATAGATATTAATCGATTTAATTTAAATAAATTTGAGCTCTGAATTTTCAGAGCTTTTTTTATGATTTATATTCACATTCCGTTCTGTAAGCAGAAATGCAGCTATTGCAATTTTCATTTTTCTACCTCTTTAAATTTTAAGGAGGAAATGATAGCGGCCATGAAAAGGGAAATCTTTTTACGGAAAGACGAATTGCAGAACAAAAATTTACAGTCACTTTACTTTGGAGGCGGAACGCCATCCATCCTTTCAGGTGATGAAATTCATTCTTTAATTGATGAGGTTTTAAAATATTTCAGTTTCGACAGAGATATCGAGATTACTTTAGAGGCAAATCCCGATGACCTGGATAAAAATTTTCTGAAGGCTTTATCCGGATCTCCTGTTAATCGACTGTCTGTAGGTACGCAGAGCTTTTTTGACGAAGATCTCAGGTTGATGAATCGTGCCCATAATGCTTCCGAAGCAGAAGGCTCTATCAAAAGAACTCAGGATTTTGGATTTGAGAATTTAAGTATTGATCTTATTTACGGTTCACCCACTTCCAGTCTTGAGATCTGGAAAGAAAATTTAAATAAAACAATGACATTGGAAATTCCTCATATTTCATCTTATGCCTTAACGGTTGAACCCAAAACTGCCCTTGAAAACTGGATTGCAAAGGGAAAAGTCGTAAATCCCAAAGAAGAAGAACAGAATAAAGAATTCTATTATATGATTGATTTTCTGAAAGATCATCATTTCGAACATTATGAAATTTCCAATTTTGCGAAACCCGGTTTTCATTCTAAACACAATTCTGCTTACTGGAAATATAATGAATACCTGGGAATAGGTCCGTCAGCGCATTCGTATAACGGATTCGACACACGAAGCTGGAATGTTGCCAATAATCCGCAGTATATAAAAAAGATAAATTCCGGTCTGCTGGCTAAAGAGGAAGAGATCCTTTCAAAGGAAGACCAGTTCAATGAGATGATGATGATCGGGCTCAGGACCGTATGGGGCGTAGATCTGGAAAACGTGAGAAATAAATTTCCTGAAAGAATGATTGAAAAGCTTTACACCGGAATTACCCATAAACTGGAAGACGGTCTGTTAACCATAGAAAATGACCATCTTAAAATCCCAGAAAAGCATTGGTTTATGGCAGATGGAATTGCAGCTGACTTATTTATTGTTTAGTCACGAAATTATAAGGCTGACTCGTGATTCCGGAACAATAGTTAAAAAATTAGATATACTGTATCTAATTTTTTAACTATTTTTGTATAAAATTTCAACTCAATTTTGAAAAGTAAACGGCAGAATTATTCGCACCTTTCAAAGAACCAGCCAATCGGCATTTTCGACAGTGGGGTGGGAGGTCTAACGGTGGCTAAGGAGATCAAGAGACTTCTTCCCAATGAAGACCTGATTTATTTTGGTGATACCAAACATCTTCCTTACGGTGAAAAATCCAAAGAAGCCATTATAGAGTATTCTACCAAAATCACCGACTTTTTATTGCAGCAAAATTGCAAGGCCATTGTAATTGCGTGTAATACAGCGACGGCCAATGCTTTGAAGGAAGTAATGGAATCGGTTGCCGGTAAAGTTCCGGTAATCGATGTAATAAATCCTGTCGCTGAGAAAGTTTCATACGAAATTCATAATAACGTAGGAGTCATTGCAACTAAGGCAACGGTAAATTCAGGACTTTATAAAAAAAGCATAAGAAAACATAATAAATGGATCAAAGTAGACGAGCTGGCCACTCCATTACTGGTGCCTGCTATTGAAGAAGGTTTTAAAAATCATCCGATTACCCATTCCATAATTTACAATTATTTAAGTAACAGCAAGTTAAAAAATATTGAAACATTGATTTTGGGCTGTACTCATTATCCTCTTCTTATTGATGAAATAAAGCAATACTACGGAAACCGCGTCCGTGTCATTGACTCGCCGAATATTGTAGCCAATCATCTGAAAATCATCCTGGATAAGTATGATCTGTTGCATGAAAGCAATCCTAAACCCAATTATCAGTTTTACCTTTCGGATATCACCAAAAATTTTGAAAAGATCTCGAAAAAATTCTTTGGAAAAACGATCGACTTAGAATTAAAAGTACTATAAAACAGAAGCTGTTTCATTCAACAGGAAACAGCTTTTTTTTACTCCTTTACTTACGGTCGGCATAATTTCAAAACGGAATGGCTCCAAAAAAACACTCAGGATTACATTTCCCGAGTATCTGTTTCTTCTTTATTCGGTTCAAAAAAGCTGAAACTTACATTTCCGTATTTTCTGCTGTCAATAAGATTGGGATGGTCGAATTTCATCCGGCTTTGATGCTCAACGACCAGAATTCCATTGGATTTTAAATATTTATTGTTTAAAACCAGTGAGATTAATTCGTGGTATTTTTTTTCTTCCATTTCAAAAGGAGCATCAGAGAAAACGATCTCAAAAGATTTTTTATTCCTGAATTTTTTAAGCCAGTCAAAAACATCACCTCGCTGTACATTTACCTGTAAGCTGAATCCCAGCTCTGAAGCCGTAGAATTCAAAAATGAAGTGTGTTTGGGATTCATTTCCACGGAAGTGATATCTTGGCAGCCCCGTGATGCAAATTCAAAGCTTATAGAACCTATTCCGGCAAACAGGTCAAGTACAGAAATCGACTGCATATCATACGTATTCTCCAGAATACTGAACAAAGCTTCCTTTGCAAAGTCTGTAGTAGGTCTTACATCAAAATTTTTAGGAGCTGCTATTTTCTTGGCTTTCCACTTGCCTGAAATTATTCTGTACATAAATGGTTGGGTTTTGGGTTAGGTAATGGAGCAGTTCAGAAATAAGTCTTTTGATCTGCCACCTGCCACCTAATTTAGGATGAAGTTTTTGGTCGGAATATTATCAAATACAATTTTCAGATTTTTTACAAATTTCTGTAATTCCGAAATAAACGTTTCGTTTTCAGTAGTTTCACCATAAGCAAAAAAATTGGTTTCATTAATTCCGAAATCGATTTTACTTAATGTAAACATGACAAAATAAAGAAAATCAACTTCCGAATTCACATCCAGATTATTGTATAAAATGAGTTTTTTGTTATCTATTGCAAAAAATTCGCATTGATGATGATATAGATTAATATGAATCTCTTTTTTGCTTTTATGATGAATTGAATTTAAAAATCTTTCTCCTGAAAAGTTAAAGTGAACAGGCAAGGCAAGTTCTTTGATCTTCTTATAAAATTTTTTGGGGAACGTATAATAAAACTGGATACCGAATTTCTTGTTTACAGAAAGCATAAGTTCTTCATTTTCCCGTTCGACGTGAGCATTGTAGGAAATGAGATCATATCCTGCATCATGCTCGGAAAAACCTTCTGGCATCAGGGTGAAATGATTCAGTGCCGAAATGACCTGAATTTCATCAAATCTCTGTTTAAGTAAAACCTCATCCAGCTTTTCATCAATGAAATTTTCCGGGGACTCTTCGTTAACAAAATAAGACTTTTCTTCCAAAATGCTTTTATTCTTCACAATTTGGTAGATGAGCCCGTCTTTGGTAAAAAGTAAATTAAGTACGTTCATATTTCAATTCCTGCAAATTTAGTGAAATTCTACCATTACCGCACCTGATTGATGGTGAAGTATTTCCTTATTATAAAAATCCAGATGACTCTGGCTCTCCAGAACATCCAGAACCATTCTCTGTAAAACGCCGTCACCAATACCGTGAACAATCTCCAGCCTCTTCAGATTATTTTTCCTGCAGAATGCAATAACCTGCAGTAATTTTTCTTTTTGCATGAAGAGCCTTTCAAAACTGTCGTATTCATTAGGATATTTTACTAAATTATGAAAATGGAGGTCTAAAACCAAATGATTTTTCTGATGTTTTTTAGAAATTACTTTCCGGGGCTCGGCTTTTTTTATGACTTTAATATTTTCATAGAGATCAACATCTTTAGGAACAAGTTTGTCTTTTGGGTATTGGTACGTAAATCCGTAGATATCTTTAAAAACAACCATATGACCATGAACCGAGGTTATCACTCCGCTCAGATCCTCATCTACCACCGAAACTTTATCACCGATCTTCATAATACCTTAGAATTTTGATCCGAGTTCAATAATTTCCAGATCTTTCACTTCACTCCCGTCAATCGTGAAGCGCATCATCGTTCTGGTTTTGTGCCATCCTTGTTTTCCACACGCTCCCGGATTTAAATGAAGCAGATTATTTTTCTCATCAAACATGGCTTTCAAAATATGAGAATGCCCTGAAATAAAAAGTTTCGGCGCCTTTTCTGTAATCTCTTTTTTAGCGACAGGGGTATACTTTCCGGGATAACCGCCAATATGAATCATCAGTACTTCCACATTTTCACAGAAAAAACGGTTTACCTCGGGAAATTCTGAACGGATTTTTGCATTGTCGATATTTCCGTACACCCCTCTTAAAGGCTTTATTTTCTCAAGCTGTTCGATCACATCCATACTTCCGAAATCTCCGCCGTGCCATATTTCATCAGCCTGACCGGCATATTCTAAAATACGGTCATCGATGTAAGAATGAGAGTCGGAAAGGAGGAGGATTTTTGTCATTAACCAAACTGTTTTGAATCTGCAAATTTACTCAATAATACTGAATTGATTAACTTTGGGAAAATTAAAAAAATGAAACAGAAAATTTCTTTTTTCTTTCTTCTCCTGGCGGTAGGGCTTTTTAATGCGCAGATTGAAGAGAAAAAGCTGGACGAACTGATCCGCAATACCTTAAAAACTTTCGATGTACCCGGAATGTCCGTAGGCGTTATCAAAGATGGTAAAGTGATTTATTCTAAAGGTTTTGGTGTACGCTCATTAACGACAAAGCAGCCCATGGACGATCAGACCTTAGTGGGGATTGCATCCAATTCCAAGGGTTTTACCTGTACGGCATTGGCCATACTGGCAGATGAAGGGAAGCTGGACTGGGATGATAAAGTGTCACAGTATATTCCTGAATTTCAAATGTACGATCCTTATGTTTCTCAAAACATTACCATTAGAGATCTGGTGACGCACAGAGCCGGATTGGGTCTTGGACAGGGCGATTTAATGTTCTTTCCCGAAGGCGGAAATCTTACGGTGAACGATATCGTTCACCATGTAAGGTACCTGAAGCCTGAAAATCCGTTCAGAACGACATTAGATTATAATAATATTATGTTTATTGTTGCCGGTGAAGTTATTCACAGAGTTTCCGGTCTAAGCTGGGCAGATTTTATTGAACAAAGAATTATGAAGCCTGTCGGGATGACTTCCAGCTTCGGAAGCTACAGCAGGGCAAAAGCAGTTACCAATAAAATTGATGCCCATGCGCCTGTAGACGGTAAAGCGGTCGCAGTTCCGCATGATTGGAACGAAACAGCTAACGCGGCAGGAGGAATTATGAGTAATATCAAAGACATGACTACCTGGGCAGAATGTCTGATGAATAATTTTACCACAAAAGATGGTAAGAAATTAGTTTCGAATAAAAATGTTCAGCAGCTCTGGAGTCTGCAGATTCCGGATAGGGTCGCTGCAAAAAATCCATATGATACAAGCTTTTACGGATATGGGATGGGTTGGTTTCTAAGTGATGTGAAAGGTCACAAACAGGTTCAGCACACCGGCGGATTAATTGGAACCGTTACTCAGTTTACCTTAATTCCGGATCTGAAGCTGGGAATTGTGGTTCTAACCAATCAGCAGTCCGGGGCGGCATTCAATACGATTACCAATACGGTGAAAGATTCTTACCTGGGAATTGCAGACAGAAACTGGCTGAAAAATTACGGCGACAGAATGAAAAAAATGGAGGAGGGATTTGCCAGACAGAAGAAAGAGGCCTTTGCCAAATCAGAGGCCTTCAGAAAGGATAAAAACCTTCAGCCTAAAGCGGAGCAGTTTGTAGCAACATATCATGATGCCTGGTTTGGAGATGCTGAAATTTCCCGTCAGGGAAATTCTTACCGTATCGTATGCAAAAGTTCTCCACGACTGAAGGGGGAATTGCTTCCGTATTCAAATAATACTTTTATTATAAAATGGGACGACAGAAGCTATGATGCTGATGCCTATATTATTTTTGATTATGACGAGAACGGCGTAGCACAGGCTGCACGGTTAAAACCAATTTCTGAAGTAACGGATTTCAGTTTTGATTTTGACGATCTGGATTTCAAAAGGAAATAGACTGAAATATTCTTTTAGTAATGATAGGAACGGACTGCAGTCCGTTTTTTTTCTTTACAGCCGGATCGATGGTTTTAAATTCGGCAACGGTCTGACATTTTTCATCACGGTTTTGCTTCATTCTCAGGGTTGAGGCTCAGAGAGATTTAAGTCAGAAATGAAATTTATCAGAATAAGTTATTTGCTCCTTTTGACATGCAAAGAAGAATAAAGATGCGGAACAGTATAACAGTTTAGAAAATACTAGATTTTTCCGGGCTCATAAAAGAATAAAAGCTTCTTACGGGCACCGTCAAACTCAGACCACGAATGACAATCGATTTCAAATCCCGCAACACCACAGGTCGGGAAATGGAAAATATTTTCCGACATAGAATTCGCAAAATTAGAAATACCATTGTTGTGAGAGAAAAAAGCCACCGAATCATGGCGATCATCCAGATCGTAAATGACCGATTCAAAATTTCGTTCAAGAGGATTATACAGTTTCTCGTTGGTGGTAATACTGGTATTATACGTCTGATTAAAAATTTCACAGGTATTTAAGGCGCGCACTGCCGGACTCGATACGAGGTAATCTATTGAAATGTTATTTGTTTTTAAAAAACGGGACATGTTTATGGCATCTTCTAAACCCTTGTCTGCCAAAGGTCTGTCGAAGTCTTCCGTTTCTTCAGGCCAGTCGCTTTTAGCATGCCTTACGAGGATGAGTTTCTTCATATTATTGCTTTTTGGAGAATTAAAAATATAAAAAAAATAATGGAATAAAACATGATTTATAAAAAAAACTGTGTTACGGATAAAATGACTAAATTTTCTTAAATTTGCAGACTTATGGGACAGATCATTGCAATAGACTATGGAAAGGCCCGTTGTGGTATCGCTGCGACGGACGATATGCAGATCATTGCGAGTGGTCTCGATACGGTACAGACTCAATCATTAGTTGAATTTTTGAAAAAATATTTCACAGATAATAAAGTAGATGATGTCGTTATCGGGCTTCCCGTAGATTTGAAAGGAAATATTTCTGAAATCGAAAAGGACATTTTAAAGTTCATAGATATTTTTAAAAAAGAGTTTCCGACCATTCAGGTTCATCGTTTTGATGAAAGATTTACATCCAAGATGGCCTCATTTTTTATTTCTCAGAGTGGAAAGACCAAAAAAAAGAGGCAGGAAAAGGGATTAATAGATAAAGTAAGCGCAACTATTATATTGCAGAATTTTTTAGAACAAAGAACAAGATGATTTTACCAATAAGAGCCTTTGGGGATCCTGTTTTGAGAAAAGTGGGAAAGGATATAGAAAAAGATTATCCCGAATTACAGGAATTGATTGAAAATATGTTCGAAACGATGAATAGTGCAAATGGCATAGGTTTGGCCGCACCGCAGATCGGTCTGGATATTCGTCTGTTTGTAATCGATGTTTCTCCGCTAGCGGATGATGAAGATTATGAAGATATTAAAGATGAGCTGAAAGATTTCAAAAAAGTTTTCATTAATGCTAAAATTCTTGAAGAATCCGGTGATGAGTGGAAATTCAATGAAGGCTGCCTTTCAATTCCGGACGTAAGAGAGGATGTAAAAAGAAAAAGTACCATCCTTATCGAATATTATGATGAAAATTTCGTTAAGCATACGGAAACTTTTTCCGATATTAGAGCCCGCGTAATTCAGCATGAGTATGATCATATTGAAGGTACGCTGTTTACCGACCATTTAAGTTCTCTAAAAAAGAAACTGGTGAAAGGGAAGCTGACGAAAATCTCTCAGGGTGATGTAAGCATTAACTACAAAATGAGATTTCCAAAATAATAATTTAAGTAAAAACAAAAATAATATAAAGTAAAAAGTTACCATACCAAGCTTGTCAGGTATGAAGACTGATTGCAGAATTAAAAAAATAAAATTATGCTGTTAGAAAAAATAATTTCAATCTCTGGAAAACCAGGACTTTACAAATTAGTTTCTCAATTAAGAAGCGGATTCATTATTGAAGATGTAACGAGTAAGAAGAAAGTAAGTATCGGAAATTCAAGCCAGGTAAGCTTGTTAGATAATATTGCGATGTTTACATTTGATAAGGAAGTTCCTTTGTTTGAAGTTTTTGAAAATATTGCCAAGAACTACGATTATAAAGAGGCCATCCCTCATAAATCGTCTGATGCTGAGCTGAAAGAATTCATGACGGCTTCATTACCTAACTATGATACAGAGAGGGTGTATGCTTCCGACATCAAAAAACTGGCTCAGTGGTATAATATCCTTCAGAAAGCAGGATATATCACTCCGGAGAGCTTCGTAAAAGCGGAATCTGAAACTTTAGACGGTGAACCTGCTGAAGAGGTAAGCTTAGAAACTGAAGCGACTAAAAAAAGTGCAGCTCCGAAGACTGAAAAGCCTGCAGCTCCAAAAGTAAAAGCTACTTCTGCAGCAAAAGCAGCTCCTAAAAGTACGCATACCAAGAAAGGATAATTCATTCTTTTAAATTATCATATAAACCTTGTCAGAAATGATGAGGTTTTTTATTTTACCTGATTCATAGCAAAACCCGTAATACGCAGATTGAATAAGGACTTATTTTAAACTCTTTTATTTCCGGACAAAAGTGCATTCAAAAAGATTACCTTAAATTTGTATCATTAGAATTCTTATTTATGAATACCAAACAGGAAAAACTGGAAGCATTCGGGAGATTATTGGACATCATGGATGATTTGCGCGAAAAATGTCCGTGGGATCAGAAGCAGACCTTAGAATCTCTCCGGCATCTGACCCTGGAGGAGACCTACGAACTTTCCGATGCTATTCTGCAGAATAACCTGCAGGAAATAAAAAAAGAGATTGGAGATGTGCTTCTACACCTTGTTTTTTATGCGAAAATAGGCTCTGAAAAAGAAAGCTTTGATATGGCAGATGTCATCAATTCCCTCAATGAGAAACTAATTTTCCGCCATCCCCATATTTACGGAGATACGGTGGTGAAAGATGAAGATGAAGTAAAACAGAATTGGGAAAAACTGAAACTGAAAGAAGGAAATACCTCGATTCTGGGTGGTGTTCCGAAAAGCCTGCCGAGTCTGGTAAAAGCGTACAGAATTCAGGATAAAGTAAAAGGAATCGGTTTCGAATTTCATGATGCCGAAGATGCCTGGAAAAAAGTAGATGAAGAGATTCAGGAGTTTCATCAGGAAACAGATCCTGATAAAAAAGAACAGGAATTAGGAGACGTTTTCTTTTCATTGATCAACTATGCCCGGATCTCAGGAATTAACCCTGACTCTGCCTTAGAAAGAACAAATCTGAAGTTTATTGCCAGATTCCGGAAAATGGAAAGCCTGGCTTTACAGAAAAATGTAATGCTTGCCGATATGTCTCTGGAGGAAATGGATGTTCTGTGGGAAGAAGCCAAGATAATTTTAAATGAAAATAAATAATCCGGAACCGCACAGATTCCAATATCTGCTTGAATTTAAACAGACGGAAAGGAAATGGCATTTCCCCTTCCTGGCTGCATTATGTATCGGGAGCTGCCTGTTCATTGGGTATTTTCTTGGAAAACCCAATTATGGGGCCCTTTCAAGTCTGGGCGCATTAACGATTTTATATTTTACATCGGCTCCCATTACCCAGAAAATGATCCATCTCGCGATCTGTGCATTCGGAATCGTATTTTCTTTTACCATAAGTTCATTTTTTGCATTTAATATTTATTTTGCAGCAGTATCGGTCGGAATTATTTCGTTTTTAGCTCACTTTATTTCATCGTATTTTAAAATTCCGCCACCCGGAAATTTTTTCTTTATCATGGTGGCTGCTATGGCCAGTACGTATACCTTTGATCTGGAATTAATTCCTACACGAGTAGGACTGGTTGCCATGGGGGCAATCCTGTCGTGCTCATTTGCCTTTATATATTCGGTCTTCATTGAAAAAAGTAGGGTGGTAACCGTGCCGAGAAGAGCTTTTAACAAACGAAGGTATACCAAGTTTGTCGAAAGTGCCATCATCGGTTTCTTTATGGCGCTGACTTTAGTGATCGGGCATCTTTTACAGTTTAAAAATACATACTGGATTTCTATTGCTGCCGTGGCTATTATCCAGGGGCGAAACTTTGAACATGTGCGACAGAGGAATATGCACCGGATTTTGGGAACGTTCATAGGAATTGGTTTTGCATGGATTATTTTATTATTTAATCCCGACAAGATTATGATGATCGTCATCATCACCATATTGCAGTTTGTCATTGAACTGTTAATCGTAAGAAACTACGGTTTCGCGGTGGTCTTTATCACTCCGCTGACGATTCTGCTGGCAGAAACCGGAAGCGATATTCATCATAATGTTGAAAATCTGATGCAGGCAAGGCTTATCGATACGATTATCGGAAGTTTAATAGGTCTTACGGCTGGATTTTTCCTTCATCATCAGCAGATTATTAATAACTTAGAGAAAAATATAAGGTTCTCTTATTTCCAGTTTAAAAAATTAAAAAAATAGATATGTTACGTGTTGTTATTGTATCGGCATTTTTGTTGTGGAGCTGTAATCCGAAAGCTCAGGATCCCCCTAAAAATGAAGACCTGAAAGTGGAGTTTTCGTTACCGAAGAAACTGAAGGAAGTTTCAGGTATTGCCCTGTCAAAAGATAAAAAAACAATTTGGGCGATTGAAGACCAGGGAAATAAAAATGTGGTTTACGCGCTGGATGCACAGGGAAAGCAGGTCGCTGATGTAATGGTGAATGATGCTGAAAATAACGATTGGGAAGATATTACTGCAGATCCACAGGGAAATATTTACATCGGTGATTTCGGAAATAACGATAACAACAGACGGAACCTGGCTATTTTAAAATTAGATTTAAAGGATACTTCCCAAAAGAGTACAAATGTAATTCAGACCACAAGATTCCGCTATGAAGGTCAGACAGAATTTCCTCCGAAAAAATCGAACTGGCTCTATGACTGTGAAGCATTCGTGGAAATGGACGGAAATTTTTATCTGTTTACCAAAAATAGGAGCAAGGGTTTTGACGGCACTTTTTTAGTTTTCCGGATACCCAATAAGAAAGGCGATTTCGAAGCAAAACTGATCGGCCAGTTAAAACTTAACGGAAAGTACAGCGATGCAGCAATAACTTCCGCCGCTATCAACAGTACGAAAGATAAAATTGTTCTCTTAACTCATAAAAATATTCATGTCCTTTCAGGATTTTCACCCAATGAATTTAATAAGGCAAAAATTCAGAAGATACCGTTAAATCATAATTCTCAAAAGGAAGCGATTGTTTTCTCTAATGATGAAACATTGCTGATAGCCGATGAAAAGGACAAGAACACAGGCGGAAATGTGTACCGGTTTTCTTTTTAAGCTGAAAAGCTCTATTTTTGCGGGAAAATTAAATCCATGAAAAAAAAGCTGTTTTGTTTATTTTTTGCTTTAAGTGTTATTTCATGCAGTCATGATAATGTTTTAGAAGAGCAGGAAGATTTGCAACCGGAAAAAATACTGCCTCCATATGTTTATCCCGGAGTTGGTTTCATGACTGGAGGGTATTTTAAATGTGAATATGATAACGGGAAATTGGTGAAAATGTATGGTCGTTATCTCAATTCAGGACAAATGGGTGGAATCGGCCAATTTGATTCAGATTCACTTATGACTTTTACTTATAATAATGATGAGGTGAAACTGGAATTTTATTACTTTGGTGTGGATTCCGGTATGGTTATTATATACACTATGAAAAATGGAAGACCTATAAAGTCGGAATTATACTATAGGGATTTTATTGGTCCTGATATGTTAGCAAAAACAACAACTTATACTTATGAGAATAACAAAATAATTGTATATGATGATAAATATAATAAAAACATGGAAGTTATTACCACTTATTTTTTTGATTATAATAAAAATTTAATTAAAAGTGAAAAGTTGGAAAAATCTGGTGGGATAGATCGTAAATTAACCATCACGAATTATTCGAATTTCGATAAAGCTAAAAATCCATTTAAAAAGTTTTCATTGGTATACGATCAATATAATATAGATGATCAAATATTTTACGTAAAAAGTCTTTCAGCAAATAATTACAGAAAGATGGAAGGAACAATACAACTGTTGAATACACCTTTTCCTAATGGAAATTTTAAATCGGAATGGACTTACCAATATGATTCCAACGGGCAGGTAGTATTATACCATCCATTACAATAAAAACAAAATCCGCAGAATAATTTTCTGCGGATTTTTTATTTGCTAGCGGAACTTAATTGCTTTCTTATCTTTAAAAAGTCATTCCCACGCCTGCAGAAACCCTTCCGCCATCTGAACCGTAGAAATAATTCAATCTGGCAGAAAACATTTCAACAATGCTTAGCCAGAATCCTGCTCCAACCGACTGATGCCATTTTCGGGATTCTTCGCCGTCATTCCAGACTCTTCCGATATCGTAGCCGATTAGGACTCCCATATTGGCAGGAACTATATTATTTCTCACTCTTCCGAAGTCCCAACGGATCTCAGAGTTATTGGTAAAATAAGATCTCCCCGAAAAGCGGTCGTTTCTAAAGGCTCTCATCCCATTATTTCCACCAATGGCCGCAGCCTGGTAAAATTCAAAATTATTATTGTTGATCCACCTTACATTGCTCGAGTTAGCAAAAACAAAATTTCCTCTTTTATCAATTCTGTGATCAATCGTCAATCTCCCTGTTAAGGTAACAAAGTTTTTATTAAAATCTGAAAGATTGGTTTTCCAGTCTGCATTCAGCATCAACTCCGTTCCTAAGGTAGGAAAGGCATTATTGTCCAGGTTTTTGTAACTTAAGGTATAATTTGCTCCTCCAAATTGCTGGTTATTGAATACTTCAGGTCTCACATCAGAAGAAAGATCTACAAAACGGTCGCCGTTTCTCTGTACTTTATTGTTTTCAAAAGTCAGCTGGAATTTATTTTCCAGGTTCATCCAGCTTTTCTTTGAAACAGAAGGGGCAAAGAAAAACTTGGAAATTCTGGCTCTGTTAAACTCTCTTTCTGTTTCTTTCTTATCATATTCGCTTTCATTAGAGAGCCCAAAGAAATTTTCTGCATAGCGGGGCGTCGTGTAAGAGGCATCAAGATTAAAATCCCAGCCCGAAATGGCTTTCTTAAATATTCCCTTGTACACGAGATTGAAACCTCCTGTTGCAGTATAAAAATTAGATTTCAGACTATGTTTTTGAGTATACGGAGCACGTATAAAGTTATTGACGGTATAATTGGCAACAAGACCAATGATCACTCCGTCATCAGGATTGTAATCTGCATTCGGGTATCCTGCGAAAAAGCTGTATCGGGGATGCTTATAATTATACGTATTGATATCATAATCATCGGAAATATTTTTTACAGCTCCGCGTGTATTGTATGTGTTCTTCTGAGATTTAAAGTCATAAATTCTCACCTTGCTTCCATTGGCAACATTATAGGTATCATGATTGTAACCACCGATTAACCTGATGTTCATTTTAGGTTTTCCGTCACCTGAAACTTCATAAATGTCATCGTCTTCCAAACCGTAAATCCAAAGTTCTCTTGTTTTGGAATCATCATATGTTTTTTCGAAGACCAATTCCGGATTTTCCTGTTTTTTGTCCAGTTTATATTGTTTTACATTAACAGAGTGTCCTGTTTTGGTAATAACAAATTTATCAGGATTTACAGTCCCTGCCAGTGGTACTTTTTTCTGTAGAACATTATAATAACCTGCGGCGTAATCCTGTAGTTTTTTTATTCTTGATTTTAATTTCCTTTGGATATCAGCCAGTGTTTCATCTTTAACCTCCGTGGGCATATTGGTGAAAGCTTCATCAATATCCCGGTCTGTCAGATGCTCCTGAATATACTTTGCCTGTGCTATCCATTCCTCTTCCGTAGATCCTTTCAAAAAGATAAGATCCAGCGGGTATGGCTCCATATTCACCCATTTTACATTTTTAATGTCATCCTTAAAAGTTTTCATATGGCGGATGGCCGGAACATTCATGATGACTTTAAAGGCAGTACCGTCATATTTACTGAACGCCTGATCTCTGTCTTTGGGGATAGGCTTATACACGACCTGATTTCCATTCTGATATTCTGCCCATTTCCACTGATCAGAGTGTCTGTCCCAATCGCCGATCAGCATATCGAAAATTCTTGCCCGGATATAGGATTCCTGGTCGACAGAATATTGATAACTTTTGTTGAAGTTCTTCAGAACGTCATCTGTTGAAATAATATCTTTGGCATTATCTAGCGATGCCAGAGTTACGGGATCAGCAGAAAAACGTTCTTCAATCATATACATTTCATCACCGTAGTTTTGATTATACTCTCCCAATGTATATTGTTTCGGAATATAGTAGAGTTTAGGGTTACTGTGATAAATATTAAGTTTATCCGCTAGATTTCCTACTGAAAAAGGAGTGAATGGATGATTGGTTGTATAAAAATCCAGCAGGAATCTTTCAGGAAAGGTATTGTTGAGCTCACTTCCGAATGTACTTTTTTTAAAGGCCATATTGTTCAGAAACCGGACCGCACTTTTTTTCACGCCTCTCATGACAAATTCCTGCCCGTTTGCCGCTCTCAGTCTTAAACTGTTAGACTGATTTCCGCCCCCTTCCCTAAAAGGGGTAAATCCACCACCGAGCACAGCCAGGTCAGCCGTTGGCGCTTCAACCGCTATTCCGTAATATTTGCGGTAATGATCTCCCCAGAGCCACCGGTAAAACTTTCTCTTCTCAGTTAATGCTTTAGGATAAACGGTAGAAGATACTGTTGGTGGCAGTGTTTTAGGGAAATTATTAATAAATACATCTGGTTTTGAAATAACGGAGATATGGGAAAGCTGCTTTAAATTACTGTCTTTTGTTGAAAAATATTCAACATCAGTACTGTGATCTTTCCGGATATTTAAAATGGCAAAACCGTTACCGCCATATGAAAAATCTGTTTTTTCAGCGATGGTGGCAGGCGCTGTCTTTGAACCTGCTCCGCTGATGATCTGCCTGATGTTACGGTCTTCGTGATATTGCAAATTATGGTCATGTCCGGACACGAAAATGATATTTCCCTTATCCTGAACAATACTTTTTAAACGGTTGGAAAGCTCTGCATAATGCCGGTTGTTAATATCTTCAGGATTAGCTCCCGAAGAACTTCTCACAACATTAATTAAACTTGCCACCCCAGGAACAGGGACTTTACTTTTTAGAGGATAAAGGTGTGTCTTCGCCGAAGTAAATCCGGCATGTGTGCCGCTGCTGATCACCGGATGATGCAGTGCAACGATAATTCTTTTATCCTGGTTTTTATTGATCAGATCTTTAAATTCGTCAAAAAAATCTTCCCTGGTTTTAATATCGCAGTTTTTATTAATTCCCGGCTGCTGATCCCAGTTTAATAAAGCCCATTCGGTATCGACAACAATTAATTTGATATCTTTGGTGAGATTAATATCATCAATAGGGCATGCGTTTTTCGGAAGAAATGCTTTTTTATCATTCAGATATTTTTTAACAAAACCTTCCTGTGCTTTTAAGCCGTCTAAACCATGGTACCAATCATGATTGCCGGGAATGACTAAAGTTTTTCCCTTAAAATCTTTAGTTATGGCAAGCTGATTTTCAAGCTTCTGCTTTGCCAGACCGTAATCTTTGTCATTTTCGGCGGGCATTCCGGAAGGATAGATATTATCTCCTAAAAAGATCAGCATAGAATTTTTATCGGCAGAATCCAGCTTTGCTTTAAGCAGGTCTAAAGTATTGCGGGCCTGTGGCTCGTCTGCATTTCCTGCATCACCGATTAAAAAAATTTTAAAGTCGTTTTCTGATGATATATCAGAATTTTTTACTTCGAATAAGTTTTTACCCTTTTTTACGTTATATGTTGCGCAGGAATAAAGCACTCCGGCAGATAAAGCTACTCTAAGGACAATAGAAGTATTTTTTAGATGAGTTTTAAAGGATAAATTCATAAATTTACAGTAACAAATTTTCGGTGATGAACATTTTAAACAAAGCTAAAGATTATGTTGAAATCTTATTCAAAGATAAGTTATCTTCGGTATATTTTTATCATAATTTTATTCATACTACCTATACGGTAAACAAGGCCGAGGAAATTATGAAAAATACCCCTGTTTCTACGGAGGATCAGGAAAAAGTATTATTGGCGTTATGGTTTCACGATACGGGCTACATCAAATGTGCACAGAATCATGAAGAGAGTGGAGTAGTGATCATGAAGGATTTTCTGATAAAAGAAAAGTATCCCCAGGCTTATATCGATGATGTAGCACAGTTGATCTTAGCTACGAAAATTACCTATGAACCTCAGAACCTACTGGAGAAAATCGTGAAAGATGCCGATTGCAGTCATTTTGCGAGTCACGATTATAATGATATTTCTGATGCTTTGCGAAAAGAGTGGGAGCTTACCAATGTAAGATGTTTCTCTAATGATGAATGGAATGCCGGAAATATTGACATGCTGAAGAATAAGCATCAATTCTATACGGATTATGCAAAGCAAAACTGGGGGCCTCTGAAAGAGAAGAATATTAAGAAAATTGAAAAAAAGCTGGAAAAAGAGGACAGTAAAAAAGACAGTTCGGAAAATAAGAAAGATAAAGAAAAGGAACCGAAATCAGACCGCAGTGTTGATACACTGTTCCGGGTAACCCTGAATAATCACACGAGGCTGAGCGATATTGCAGACAGTAAAGCCAATATTCTGCTGTCTGTAAATGCGATTATCATTTCGGTATGTCTTTCCGTACTGGTTCCGAAACTGGATGCTCCGAAAAACTCCCACCTGATTATTCCCAGTTTTATACTTTTGCTTTCAAGCGTTTTAACGATCATTTTTGCGATCTTATCTACAAAGCCTAATGTTACTAAAGCAAGATTTACACTTCAGGATGTAGCAGACCGTAAGGTAAACCTGTTGTTTTTTGGAAACTTCAACAGTATGCCGTTCGGTGATTATCATCATGCCATGAAGGATTTAATCAAGGACAGGGATTATATTTATGATTCTATGGTAAAAGACTTGTATTTCTTAGGAAAAGTCCTGGATCGTAAGTATAAACTTCTCTCGATAACCTATAAGATCTTTATGGCAGGAATTATTATTTCCGTACTCTCTTTTGGTTATGCTTTTCTCTCTCTTTAAATTAAGCTGAGATGATTATAAGACAGCGTGAGAACTGGCTGAGAATGCTTTTTATATGGAGAGGCTCTGTATTAAAGAAAATTATTGTTCAGCTGGTAACGATAACGCTTTTTTCTCTGGCTATCTACTTTTTCAAAGGAAAAATTTTCGATTATAAGGTTCATCTTAATCCTACCATTTTTACGTTATTAGGTCTGGCATTGGCGATATTTATGGGATTCTGTAATACGGCGAGTTACGACCGGTACTGGGAAGGCCGGAAATTGTGGGGGTTGCTGGTTATTGAAACCAGATCACTGACCCGTCAGATCTTTTCGCTGGTTGACGGCCCTTCAAAAGAGGAAAAGCAGAAAATAATCAAAATGATTTCTGCATTCTGCTGGTCTTTGAATGATCAGTTAAGAGACCGGCCGGGAACAGAACGTATCTCCCATCTGCTGTCATCGGATCAGATGAAAGTACTGGAGCATAAGAAATTTATTCCCAGTATTATTTTAGGATTTATAGCTGACTGGCTTAGGCAGCAGCATAAAAAAGGGTATATTGATACGATTGTTCTGACGCAGCTGGACCATCAGCTGAACCAGTTTTCTAATATTTCCGGAGGTTGCGAAAGAATTCATAATACCCCACTGCCTTTTGCCTATAGTGTTTTGCTGCATCGTACAGTTTACTTATACTGTTTCTGGCTGCCATTCGGGCTGGTCGACAGTCTCGGATGGATGATGCCGCTTATTGTAGTGTTGATCAGCTATACCTTTATTGCTTTGGATGCCATTATTCAGGAAATTGGCGAACCCTTCGGTGAAGAAGAAAACGATCTTGCTCTTAACAGTATTTGCAGAACCATCGAATATTCTGTTTTTGAACAGGCCGAAATTCCACAGGATGGATTAAAAAAACCGGATTCTTATATTGTCAATTGATTTTCTGCCAGTGAAACTCTGAGTGCCAACAGTCCTGTAATTCCCTGCAGATCCTGTACTCTCAAAAATTCAACATCATGTTTGAGAAGACCTTTCTTTTGGAGTCTACTCACGTATTCCAGATATTCTCTCTGGTTTTCAAGGCCGAAATAGACGATGGTAATTTTCCCGGGACAGGTAATTCTTTCGGCTGAATCTTTTACATGCGCTTTATCCAGACGTTTTTTAATGATCTCATAATAGGAATTGTAGGCTCCGTCGACATCGAATCGTTTTTCATCCATTCTGAAACGGATGTCTATTTTTTCGTTATAAACAAAAATCAGCGAGGCAATATCCAGTGAGATCGGAAGGTCTTCTTTGAATCTCTGGAACTCCAGCTCCATATGACAGACCGTTTCCAGCTGCCAGTATCTTAATTTCTGAACTACTTTTGAAGGATATTGGAGTTCAGGAGCAATATTAGGTCCGATATAAAGATTATGTTCGACTCCATCCGATTTAAATCTTTCATAGTAATGCGGAAAAATCTGCTGTGCCTTTACCTGACTTTCATCCAGCATGTCTGCCAGTTTCCTGTTAAGCAAGGTAATAGAATCGTCCAGACTCTTTCTGTTGGCATAGAAAAGATCATTCTGACTGAAGACCTGTAAGAAATAATCCTGAATTTTTTCTCTAATTTCCGGAGTTGCTTTGGTTTCCAAAACCCCTTGGAGATAAGGATGAATTTCGTCCCTCAGCAGCCGTTGCAATCGCTGTTCTGTATCTGCTTTTATTTCATTATTCAATTCATTTTCAAAAATTTCCAGAGCCAACAGATATTTTTCTGAATCAGAATTTAGGACAGAAAAAATACCGTGAAGACAATCAATTTGCTGGTTGAGGTCTTCCAGCATTAGATTAAAGCGCTTTTCCGATGATGACCGGATATCGGAAAATCCGAACAGCGGCGTCAGATTTCTGAACGAGATCTGTTTCAACGTATATATTTTCTTAGCGAGAAAAGCATTGAAATATTTTTCGGCTTCATTTCTGAATTTCCAGATGACACTGTTATGAATGGTGGTATACTCCCGCTGTATGATGGCTTCGATCTGGTTGTTTCTCTCGAAAGTGAACCTGTTGAGAGAAAACAGTATCATATCTGCAAAAAACTCCAGTTTTTTCAGTTTTAACCCGTTGAAACTATGGGCTATCGGAGAAGTAAATTCCATGATGGCCAGAAGCTCATTTTCCTTCATGATCGGAATGACCATGAAACTATTAATGTTATTTTCCTTCAGAATACTGAACGAGGGTAACTTTTTAACCGCTGAATCCAGCTTGTCAACATCTGAAACTACAACCGGTTTTGAATTGTAATTGAAATTTTCGAATGTGGTCCTCCGGATATCTTCATCAAAAGTATTAATCCAAAAGTCCAGGATATGATTGGTAAATACATTTTCATAGATCGGCACCTTTTCCAGTCGCTTTTCTTTATTGTTGAAAAGCATCAGGCCGAAGTTCAGTTCCGGAACATCAAAGTAGGATTTAAAAGTCTCTCTTAAATTTTCATCGGGCGTAAAGTTTTCCGGATCGATCTGTATCATGCTTGATTTCAGGTCTGATAAAGCTACTTCTGATGTACAGTCGACCAACGAAATGATCGTGAAACCACTTAAAATCCATGATTGGGACGGGAAGTATTTTTTCCAGAGTTTTGTGTCCTCCAGATTTTCAAGCAGCATATCGATAACCTCGTCTTCCGGGATTTTAGCATCTTCCGTAGGATAAATATCACTGAAGTCGGAATTCACCGTAATTTTATAGTGCTTCATGATCCCCTGTTTATTGGGGATATCATAATAAAAGGGAATATAGCTTCTTACATCTCTCTTAAAATAAACCTGTAAAATCAGGCAGCAGCAGAATACATAAAATTCATCATCATCAATATCCCTGAGTTCTATTTCAAAATCTTTTCCGGCATCTTTGAGGATATTTTTGAATCTTTCGGTATAATTAAATGTAATGTTAGACAGCGGAATGCTGGCTGCTTTTATTTCGTTATTCGTTAAACCAGTAGGGAAAAGATCTGCCAGAAGAAGTTTAATAAGATCTTCGTATTTGTGGAGTAGCGACAGGTCCTGAAATCCGTTTCTCAGTTCCTGAAAATTTCTTGTTTTCTCAATTAATGATTCCGCGTAATTGACGCGGTACTCCAATCGATCATTATACCGGATATGTTCCAACACATCCAAATATTTTTTGAACGAGATAAAAACCTGAAATGGAGCGTCTTTCTTATAAAGATTTGACAAAAGCTGTGAAATTTCAAGTAAAGTTATGAAAAAACTGTAAGTTTTAGGCCTGTATAGGGGAATAGTTTCCTGGAAAAGGCACACTTCGGAGAGAAAATAGCAGATCTTTTTTATTTTCTTTTTTTATCATATTGAATAAAAAAGTTTATAATTTTTGAATAAAGATTTCTATTTCAATTTCTTCAAAGGCATTTCATTATTCCCGGGATTGATAAAATATATTGGATTTCCTGAAATAAAATAGTCATTGCCCGATCTTTCAATATAAATAATTCCCATATCATCAGAAGAAGTATCATAATTTATTCTAATCTTTTCGTTACTTATTTTCTCTGCTTTTAATTGTGAATACTTATTTTTTACTCCTTCTTCAGCAATATCTATAGCAATATCTTCTAATGAATTTATCCTTATATCGAAAATGGTTTTCACGTCATCTTTATTGGAAGCTTCATAGTGATAAACTCCTTTCCAGGCATCTTGGGTAATCTCTGTGATCGCATTACTCATTTTAAAAAAAATTCGCTGTACTAAATATATTTTACTTGAGGCATTTATGTTATAATGTTCCCATTTTTCTACATTTGTTCCGGATTCGTCCTCTGCGAAATCTAATAAATAGATGTCATTTTTATTTATATAATAATATTTTGCTTTAACGGTTAGTGCCTCGGAATAATTAAATGACTGATAAATAATAAGTGAATCGTATATTTTTTTATTTTTTTTAATATATAAAGTAGCCTGGTAGCTTACATCTGTATCACTGCTTTCAGGCGTCGACTTTTTAATGTATATTTCTGTATCAGAGGTAGGTTTTGCAATAACAATTTTCTTATTGATGGTATTTAATTTATCATAATCGAATTTTATTTTGGATACAGCACATCTGGTGTCATCCACTTCAACCTGTTTGTCAGATCTATTAAAAATAGGAGTCATTAGTTTGCAGGTTGAATCAATAGAGTTTACAAAATTTAGATTTGAAATTAGTATGTCACCATTCCAATTTTTATCTGTAGAAATTGTATTCAATAGAGATGGTGTTGAAATTCTCTTCTGAGCCTTTTCGCATGAAATACTGAGAAGGTACAATAGAATAATTAAATTTTTCATTTTTGTCTAATTATTTTTATCACATTTTTATTAAAATTTCCAGAATGTAAGTGACTATTATGGAGAATACCGCCATTACCTGCTCCTTTAAGTTTTTTGCAGTAATTATTAACACCTTTTAACACTTCTGTAAAATGGAAGAAATTTGCACTATCTATTACTTTCTGATCTTGTTCAACTACTCCTAAATAAAGTGTGTCTACACTTCTTCCATTACAATGTTCTTGGCTTGGAAAACTTGACCCTTCAGAAAAGCAACTACCTGTTGTTGTCAATTTAAATCCTGATCTAGCTAAATATCCGATAAATCCAGCAAAAGAATCTGCACCTGTATATCTTCTTTGAGTTCTTGAGAAGCTATAGGCAATATAAATTCCGTCTTTTTTATAATCTAAACTATCCGGCATTCTAATTAATTCGACATTTTGTTTTCCTGCTTTATATAATAACCAAATAATTCCTTTCTTTGGATGTCTGCCATATTCTGCAATATCTCCATTCTCATATTTTATACGTCTGGAAGTATTTCCTTCAGAAACAATACGGTCAGAAATAATTTTTGAATGAGTTGGCTTAGTATTATAAACTTGTCCAACACCTTTTTCCTTAGTTGCATGCCAATCTACAATAGTTATTTCGTGCTCATTTCCTTTTGGATCATGGTAAATATATCTATATTTAGTTTCATTTCCTTTTTTTATTTTTTGAGGAATATGTTTCTCGATTTTATTATCGTAAAATATATGATAGGTAACAATATCTCTTGTATTAATATTATTGTTTTTTATGATATTATGTTCACAAATAAAAATCTTTGTTTTATTGGCTTTACCTAATTCTTCAACTTCCTGTAAGGCTTCTTCAAATTCCCAAACATAAGATTTTCCTTTTTTATTTTCATAGTATTGCTTTTTACCATTTTTATCAATCCAAAATTCATGTGTCTCTCTTTTAAACATGGGATTATCATCGTATGCATCTTTTGTACTATCATAAACAACGTAATTTTTTTCGGAAGCATACCTCACTGAGTTTGGATAGTTTACTGCTAAATAAAGAGCGGTTCTGTTTTTTAATAAGTTTTTATATTTTTTTCTATTAAAATACTTTTCTACATAATCTAACTGTTTTTCAGCGGTTAATGACATTAAATAAGTTCTTGTTGTTCCTATTTCTTCTGCTGCTGCTTTTCCGAATTGGATTAATCCAATATACTTATATTGACTATTCTCATCAGGATTTTTCCCAAACGTTCCACATTTAGGACTAAATGAGTAAGCAGATTCTAGAGCCATAATTGTCATCAACCAATTCGCCCCCCCATAATTTTTTTGTGGTAACCCTAAATTTTTAGCAACTTGTACAACCTTCTTTCTAAATTCACAACTAACCTTCCCACCCCATACTAGATCTTTGTGTTGTTCTTCACATATACAGCTCCCTTCTTTTTCCAGATTTACCTCTCCCTGCACCACAGCAGGACTCCTCACATTTTCCACCCGCATCAGACCCTCGGAATGTATTCCGAATTTTATAGATTCAGCTGAGAGGTCTTTGGTGATGATTTCAATGAAATAATTTTGCTTATTTGAGTCAGGATCCCCGATAGGGGAGTCGATGCCCTTTTTAAAAAGATCTTCTGTAATGACAAATCCTGAAGTATCATGAATATCCGCTGTGATTTTAATAATTCCGCTCCTAAATATTTCATCATGAAAGGTAGTATCATATTCCCAAATAACAAATTGAATATGCGTTCCTGTTAATTTTCTGGAATGAATCCGCACATGCACTTTTTGTCCCGGGGTAATTTTCGAGAGTTCTTTTCCTGTGCTGTCGGTAAAAACGGCATCCAGGATTTTGCCTCTAGGATCTGGCCGCCTATTTCCTATTGGTCCGACCGGAAATTTCGGGGTGTTTTTTTGAGGCTGAGGTTTCTGGTGGATCGGTTTTTCAGGATGTTTTTTATAATCGGGATTTTCTACATTGACATTCACTTGGTTGGCCTTTCGAATTTCTCCCGAATAGCTTGCCGTAATATAATACTCATGTCCGAATCCTTCGTTCTGGTCCCCTCTCATTAGAAATCGATCTGCCATCCTTCGGAGAATTTTTTCATCAAACATCAAAGGAATTTTTACTTCTGCAATACCTTTTTCATTGACCAGGGCTTTATAACTTCTGGTATGGCGGTTATCTTTATTAATTACAGGATCATGACCAGGCCCCGGAGCATCATCTTCCCAGAGATGAAATTCTATTTCTTTATTAAACATGGCAATACAGTGTGCCTGTGCGGTAAGAGTATCCCGGTAGCTCGCTCTGTTTACGTCTTTAGCTTCTCCGTTGAAAAGAACGACTCTTTTAATTTTAGAGGTTTTATTAGCGGATGGGACAAGAAGAAGACTGCCGATCATTTTTCTCGTGTCATGCATTCCCGGTAAAATTCCTTTTGTGATTTCATAAACTTCCATTTTGAATTCGATTCCTAAGCTGATTTCACCGAAGGTATACTTTACCCTCCGACCGATTTTAGGTTTATGGGTAATATTCTTCCAGGCCCCGCTTTTCTGTTTTTTATAGAGATGCCATTCATAATCACCCTTCAGATCGAATGATATCGGAGAGGACTTTACCTCGTAATCATATGTTTTTCCAACCATGGGATTTTGGCTGCCATCTATAGATCCTTTCATAGCTTAAGTATAATACAATTCATCCGTATCCTTTATTTCTTCTTTAAACTCCTCAAAATCCAATACCGGATTATATAGCTGCTGTTCTGCTGAATCGGCATGATTAACATTGCTTTTTCCCAGTTCCGACTGTTGACCATGTTTTAAAACAGTAATCTTACCGCCTGTGCTGCACATCAGTACTGATATTTCCGTGACACAGCTCTTATCCATTACTTTTACTTTATCATAAGTGTTGATCCATTTTCCGGACGGTGTATATACACAAGGAAGGTATCCGCCGGAACATGGCCTTAGCCTGCATTGTCCGAAAGGCTGAGAAGATGGGGCGAATTGAATGTCATCTTCTGTTACGGCAAGATGATCCTGCTGTCCGTCCGCATCGTTCCAATAATGTTTATTGTGACTGGTAACCTTAAACTTTGGAAATGTAAAGCCCTGATTGCACTGCACCGATCCTTTCTGGATGACGAAGTATTTTCCGTCATGATCGCCTGAAGAATTATCATTTTCTTTAGGTTCTTCAAACGTTTCATTATCGGGTAAAGAATGGTCGGGCTTTTCTTCATTGTTTTCACCCTGCATTTCTGAATCTTTAAAGTCATAATGACTGGGTTTATATTCATCAGATATAAGAAACTGAGGATCTTCAGGAATCAGAATGGAAGTCCCCGGTGGAATCTCGTTATAAATAACTTCCGTCTCAGCACAATTCAGATTATGAAAAGTCCTGAGAAAATGCTCATCTTTAATATTAAACTTTTTCGCAATACTGGCAAAGCTGTCATTCGGTTGTGATCGGTAGGTTTTCATCTTACTTTTGTGTTAGTCGTAATTCGTGTTTTCTAAATAATTTGTTCTGGTGCCAAATGCATACAGAAGATTTTACTTCATGGAGTTGTCGGGCCTTTTTATGTATAAAATACTGAATTTGAATTTCAACTCTGATATAATCATCAGGGTGTTCGTTTTCAAGCCGGATTCCTTTAAGCAATTCTCTGAGACTGCAGTCTTCCGAGAGCGTACCGGTGAGTTTAATTTCAATAAAATGAAAATCATTGAAGATATATTCTGTCTGACAAGTAAATTTTAACGGAAATGTATGGCTGTAGATATAGAATTTTTTAATCCATGCTGAACGTTTATGAAACCATTCCAAATCGGGAAATAAAGTCTGGTATAATAAACCGGATTGGATCTGACTGAAAAAATAATTTTCGTCAGATATATTTTCAGCGAACAGATCCAGATATGTTTTTGAAATCTTTCCGATAAAAAACTCTTCAAGAAAGGCCCGTTTACTTTTAAATTTTTCTATCAGGTGCTTACCGTCTAGACAGGATCTTAATGTTCCGTTTTGGGAAAGTGCGTACGAAATAGGGTAGATTTTATCCATACAGGCTAAGGACAATGAAGAGACTTTATCGTCCGGAATCTTTCCGTTTTTTCTGAAATCCCTCAATAACATTTTTGCAATAAAACCTTCCTTATCATGAAGAACACGCAGATCGACAGTATAATTGATTTTTAAATTTGCCTGATCATTCCGTTTCAACATTTCTGAAACAAAATAAGCAGAACCGTGAAAACCCGGAAAATACCTGGAAGGGAGCCTGTTTTCCTCCTGTGCTTTTCTGTTCTGTCTTGAAATGTAATCAGTAGGAATCAGAATACACTTAATACCACGGAGATTGGTAAACCAAAGCTTGTCCATTTTTCCGCAGTTTCGGTTATGAAACTCTTTAAGTTCCTCTTCAGTCATCCGCATTCGGGAGGCTAAAGAGGCGAGGCTGTCCTGCAGCCGCACGCTGTGCTTTACGAAATTTTTTATCATTTGTGTGTTTTACTTGTATAAAGCTAAGAAGATTTTATTTCATATACACATAATTCTAAGTGAAGTGATAAAATTTTTATACACAAAAAAAACCTTCCAGATCATCGGAAGGTTTAGCTTTTATATTTCAGTTTGGAATTATAATCCGAATATTCCTGCAAATAAATCCGGAGCAACGCCTAATACAATCACTGATGCAATGATGACCACTGCAACAATATTGTAGGTAACCGTTACTTTCTCTGAAGATTTAAATGTGCTTTCTTTAAAGAAAAACATGGAGATTATTAATCTCAGGTAATACGCTATTGAAACTGCTGAACCGAGAACGGCCACCAATACAAGGAACACGCCGTGATTGGAATTCATGGCCTGGGAGAATAAAGCAAATTTCCCCATGAAACCAGCCGTTAACGGAATTCCAGCCATGGATAGCATAGAAATTGCGGCTACTGTCGCCAGTAAAGGTTCAGATTTTGCCAATCCTTTGAATGCGCCGAATGAAGTTTCTCTTTTCAGTTTTTCAACATAAATCAGACACATGAATACTCCTACTGTTGATAAAGAATAAGCAAACAGATAGAATGCTAAATTATAAGTAGAGAGGCTTGTCATTCCGTAGAAAACTAATCCGATGTATCCTGCATGAGAAACCGAAGAGTAGGCCAGCATTCTTTTCGCATTGGTCTGAGCCAGACCCATCACATTGGCCAAAAGCAAAGTGATAATCAGGAATACGCCGAAAACATTGATCCATTCTGCAGTAACGCCACCAAACCCTATGGTCATTAATCTGAACAGTGCAAAAAATCCTGAGATTTTTACCACACTTGCCATGAAAGCCGTGATTAATGAAGGCGCTCCGAAGTAAACATCCGGACTCCACATGTGGAAAGGTGCCAGTGCCACTTTGAATGCCAGTGCACAAAGGATCAGTAAAACACCTAAAATGAACATAACGTCTTTTGGATTTGACACTCCGAAATCCTGGATTTTATATAAATCGAAACTTCCGACACTTCCGTAGATAAATGCGATACCGAACAGTAAGAACCCCGTTGCGAAGGCACCCATCAGGAAATATTTGATTGATGCTTCGTTGGATCTTAAATCAGTTTTGTTAGCACCCGCCATGACATACAAAGGAATAGAAAGGATTTCTACGCCCAGGAACAGCGTTACTAAGTTCTGGTATCCGAAAAGGATGATTCCACCGCATAATGCAAAAAGCATCAGCGCGTATAATTCTGACTGGTGGCTTCTGTGGTTGCTGAATGCAAAACCGCCCAAAAAGAATAGTAATAATGTCGTTACGATTGATATCTTAGTAAATAAAGCAGTATTTGCAGTATACTCATACATGTGTCTGTACTTTTCGAAAAAAGCATATTCCGGCATGAAACTTACATATAATGCGATGATTAATCCCAAAATCCCAATGTATCTTGCGAATTTTCCTTGTTCAAAAACTCCTGAAAATAACGCAACAACTGCCGTTAGGAAAACAATAATTAAAACACTCATTTTTTAAAATATCAAATTAGCTTACCATTGACTGGTAGATAAACTTCAACGAACTATTCACCATTTCGATTACCGGTTGCGGGAAAATACCCAGTACAATCACAAAAACCGCTAAACTTGCCAATACGGAGAATTCTACTGCAGATAAATCTTTTGCTGTACTCAATACCGCATCATCTCCCTGTCCGAACATGGCTCTTCCGTAAAATCTCAATAAGTATACTGCACAAAGAATTACCGTAAGACCGGCAACCACTGCTGCCAATCCGTTGAAATCATACACCGATTTCAACAAGATAAATTCTCCGATAAATCCATTCGTCAACGGAACGCCCATTGAACCTAGTATAATAATCAGGAACAGCACAGCAAATTTAGGAGCTACTCTGGCAAGACCTCCCATTTGTCTGATGTCTCTGGATTTAAATCTCTTGTATAAAATATCACAACAGTAGAACAGACCAGCCACGTTGATCCCGTGAGCGAACGTCTGTACCAATGCTCCTTCAGCACCTTCAATATTGAAAGTTCCTCTCAGGGTAACGATCGCAGAAGCGAAGATACCTGCCACCATTAATCCTACGTGAGAAAAAGATGAATACGCAATGATCTTCTTCATATCAGTCTGCACAATGGCGATCAATGCACCGTGTACAATTCCGATGATGGCCAGAATAATAACAATCTGTCCTGAAATTCCTGCAATCGGGATGGGAGTGATGGGTAACAGATAACGCATAACCCCATAAATTGCCATCTTAAGCATAATCCCTGACAAAAGCATTGATCCCTGAGTCGGAGAATAAGTATAGGTATCCGGCTGCCAGGTGTGGAAAGGAAACACAGGTAATTTTACTGCAAAGGCAAAAAAGATAAACCAGAACACCACCGTCTGTTGTGTCTCATTTAATTGGGCATTGTATAAATCTGTCAGCGCAAAAGATGCAGAGTGATTGTAAACATAAATCAATCCGGCTAGCATGAATAATGACCCAACGAATGTATATACGAAGAATTTCGTAGTAAACTCAAATCTTTTATTTTCCTGTCCCCAAAGTCCGGCAATAAACCAGATCGGAATCAAAGTTACTTCCCAGAAAATGTAGAATAACAGTCCGTCAAGCGAAGTGAAAACACCTACTAATCCAAACTGCATCAGCAGGATCAGACCGTAGAATGTATTTCTGTAGCTTACATTTTCATTAAAAGAAGATAAAATAATAATCGGCGCCAGAATATTGGTCAGCAATAAAAGAAGCAAGCTCATCCCATCGATTCCGAAGTGAAGTGTACTTTTGATAAACTGCGACCATGGGTACGTGATTTCATACTGTAAAGAGCTGTCTACCGTCGGCCCAAAATTGAAATCCGATGCGATATAAAACGTTACAAGCATCTGAATCAAAGCAATTCCCAGTGCCAAATATTTGCTGGAATTACTCTTCCAAGCGAAAACTAATCCCGAACCTACTAGAGGTAATAGTAATAATGTTAATAATAAACCAGACATTATTGTAATATAAAGTTAACAATCAGTATAATTCCTACCGCTAAAGACATGATCAGAATGTAATTCTCAACATTTCCGTTCTGAATACGCTTCATCGCTTTTCCGCTGTCTTCAGCGCCTTCCCCTACGAAGTCTACAAAACGGTCCAGAACACCCCTGTCAAACATTCTTCCTCCGCGTCCTAATCCTTCAACAGTTTTTACAACAATGGCATTGTAAAGTTCGTCAATATATAATTTCTTAGCAGACAACTTTTCCCATCCCATGTACTGCTCTTCCGGTAACGCTCGTTTTTGCTTATTAACATACGTATTTTTAACAATAAACCAAACGCAGAAGAACATCGCAACTGTTGCTCCCAAAAGAATCATTTCGGTACCAAACGGAACTCCCGAAAGAGTAGCTTCCATCTGTTTAAAGCTTTCCTCAGTAAGAACAGGTTTTAACCATTCCATGAGCTTAGCATAATGGCCATGACCGATAAAGTGAGGAAGGTTAATTAAACCACCCAGTACTGATAGAATAGCCAAAACAATTAAAGGTAATGTCATATTGGCCGGACTTTCATGCAGGTGGTGCTTTTGTTCTTCAGTACCTCTGAACTCCCCGTGGAAAGTCAGGTAGTATAATCTGAACATATAGGTTGCAGTAACAGCAGCTAAAATGAATAAAAGTACCCAGTAAACCGGATTTTTAGCAAATGCAGCTACTAAAATTTCGTCTTTTGAAATCATCCCTGATAGCAAAGGGAATCCTGAGATAGCAAATGTTCCGATAAGGAAAGTAGCATGAGTGATCGGAATATATTTTTTCAGACCTCCCATAAAACGCATATCCTGTTCGTTACTCATCGCGTGGATAACAGAACCTGCTCCTAAGAACAGCAATGCCTTGAAGAAAGCATGTGTCATTACGTGGAACATAGCTGTTGTATAGGCTCCAAGACCCAAAGCAATGAACATAAATCCAAGCTGCGAAACAGTAGAGTAGGCCAATACTTTTTTAATGTCGTTCTGACGTAATGCGTAAAATCCTGCCAAAGCAGCGGTTAAGAATCCGATGAATAAAATGCCTCCCTGAACGGTTGGTGCTAAGGTAAATAAGAAGTTTGATCTTACTACCAAATAAATTCCCGCCGTTACCATCGTTGCTGCGTGAATTAATGCAGAAACAGGAGTCGGCCCGGCCATCGCATCCGGTAACCAGGTATATAAAGGAACCTGAGCAGATTTACCGGTAGCACCGATAAATAAACTCGCCGTAATAAAAATAATTACGTTTCCGTCCAATTCAAATTTTCCGGCATTTTCCGCTACGGTAAGGTAATCTACAGCATTAGTCTGGCCAGCGATCATAAAGATACCGATCAATAAAGCAAGGTCACCGATTCTGTTCATGATAAATGCTTTTCTCGCTGCTTTACCATATTCTTCGTTGGTATACCAGAATCCTATCAGTAAGTAAGAACACAATCCTACTCCTTCCCATCCGATGAATAAGATCAGGTAGTTGCTTCCCATAACCAATAATAACATAGAGAAGATAAACAGGTTCAGATAAGTGAAAAACTTATAAAAACCTTTATCATGACTCATATATCCGATAGAGTATAGATGGATTAAAGATCCGATCCCTGTGATGATCATCACCATCATTAAAGATAACTGATCGATCTGGAATCCGAAATTGATCTGAACTCCGTTTACCCTAAACCATTCAAAAGCTTTTACGATAACCGCCGGACTTTCAGAATCGAAATTCATGAAAATACTCACCGCAATACAGAAAGGTATAAAAACCATGGCTGTAGCCAGGCTGCCCACTACTATTTTGGGAAGACCTTTCCCGAAAAGACCGTTAATAAGAAAACCTAAAAGTGGTAAAAGTATTATTGCATATATTAAATTCTCCATTCTTATCCTCTTAATTTATTAAATATACTTACATCAACAGAACGGGTATTTCTATACAGCATCGCAATAATTGCCAAGCCTACCGCTACTTCCGCAGCTGCTACCACCATAATGAAGAAAACCAAAAGTTGCCCGTCCCCATTTCCTTTATATGCTGAAAATGCAGCCAGTAAAAGGTTCGTAGAATTCAGCATAAGCTCAACACAACCCAAAATAACAATAGCGTTCTTTCTTAACAATACTCCTAACACTCCCAAACAGAATAACACTGAAGAAAGAATGATAAAATAATTCAGAGGGACGCTTTGTATAAATGTATTTACTTCTCCCATAATTTTATAAATCTTTTTTACCGATTAATACCGCACCTACAATACCTGCCAATATAAGGATGGATGCAAGCTCAAACGGTAAAACATATTCATTAAACAAAAGTCTACCCAGATTTTTAGTAAGACCGACGCCTTTGTCTACATTTTCAACAACGACATGATGGTCCTGAACTCCTCTGAATACACCCAATACTCCGATTAACAGCAAACCGGCAGTAAAAACGCCAATAAATTTTAAAGTATTGCCCTTCTTACTTTCGTCTTCTTTATTAAGGTTAAGCATCATCAGGATATAAAGGAATAGTACCATAATAGCTCCGGCGTAAACAATAATCTGGATAATTGCCAGGAACTGCGCATTCAGAAGGATGTACATTCCCGCAATAGAGAACATTGTAACAATTAATGACAGAATAGCATATAAAGGATTTCTGGCGAATACGAAATAAACCGCACTTGCCACTGCTAAAAACGCCACCAAGAAAAATAAAAACTGATCCATTATTTTACCGCATTTTTTTGTTTCTCGGATTGTCTTTCAGTGATATCAATCCTTTGATTTATTTTTTCAACCAATTTATCTTTTCCATAGATGAAAGAACCTCTGTTGGTTTCCACGTCTACCAATCGGTCGGTAAGATAGATGGCAGATTTAGGACAAGCCTCCTCACACATACCGCAGAAAATACATCTTAGCATATTGATTTCGTATACTGAAGCGTACTTCTCTTCTCTGTAAAGGTGTTTTTCTTCCTTGGTTCTTTCAGCAGAAGTCATTGTAATGGCTTCTGCAGGACATGCCACCGCGCAAAGTCCGCAGGCAGTACATCTTTCTCTGCCTTCTTCGTCTCTTTTCAGGACGTGCTGACCTCTCCAGATTTCTGCTCTCGGTTTCTGTACCTCCGGATACGAATATACTGCTGGAGCACCTTTCAATACGGTTCTGACAGCATGCTTAAATGTAATCCCCATTCCTGTAAAAATCGCAGGTAAGTAGATTTTTTCAGCAAGGGTCATTTCTTTATTGGAAACAACTTTTGATCTGTTCGTAAGTTTCATTTAATTATAGATATTAGATGTTAGACTAATATTGCCTGTTATCTTAATTTAATATTTAATCGAACCTTCAAGGTTTTTTTAACCTCGAAAGGTTTAGTTTCGTCAATTAATTTCCGAATGCTAAAATAACAGCACCTGTAATTAATAAGTTTACCAATGCCATTGGAATAAGCGTTTTCCAGCCCAGGTGCATTAACTGGTCATATCTGAATCTCGGTAGCGTCCATCTGATCCACATAAAGATCAGAATTCCGATTACTGTTTTAGTTAAAAATGCGACGATGCTCAGGATACCGGCCGTATTTTCACCCCAGTTTTGGGTTACCCATTCGATTCCGGGATAATTGTAGCCTCCGAAGAAAAGAACTACCATAAATGCATTGGAAATAAACATGTTCACATATTCACCGAACATGTATAGTCCTAATTTCATAGATGAGTATTCTGTAGAATATCCTGTTACCAATTCAGATTCACACTCCGGTAAATCAAAAGGGTGTCTGTTGGTTTCAGCTAAAGCGGCTACAAAGAATACAAGGAAAGCAATCGGCTGGTAGAAAATATTCCAGTTCATTCCTGAACCCCATGGAATAATCCCCCAAAGTTTTCCGCCTGTCTGGCTTTCGGTGATTTCTTTTAAATCTAAACTTCCTGTCATCATAATGATAGATAGTAAAGCCAGTCCCATCGCCAATTCGTAGGAGATCATCTGGGAAGAAGCACGGATTGCCCCTAATAAAGAATATTTATTGTTCGAAGCCCAGCCTCCGATCATGATTCCGTAAACACCGATTGAGGCCATTCCGATGATAAAAAGGACACCAACATCAATATTAGCGACCTGAAGATCATAAGATATACCTGCAATATTTAAACTTTTACCCCAAGGAATAACCGCTCCCGTGATCAATGAAATGAACATCACCAAGGCCGGTCCCAGTACGAAAAGAAATTTTTCTGCATTAGCGGGGGTAAAATCTTCTTTAAAGAAAAACTTTCCACCATCAGCAAGAGGCTGAAGCAATCCGAAAGGTCCGGCTCTGTTGGGACCGATTCTGTCCTGCATAATAGAGGCCACTTTTCTTTCTGCCCAGGTAGAGTAGGCTGCAATCGTTAACGAAAGCAGGAAAAGCGCTAGTACAAGTATAAGTTTAAATGTAAGTAAATCCATTCTGAATTTTAGATTTTAGATTTTAAATTATAGATTATAAGTGCATTTAAAATCTATAATTAAAATTTATAATTTATTATAATTTTTCGTCTTTTTCACTGATTTCTTTAGCCAGAGGATTATCTAAAACTCTTAGTTCATCCTTTGGTTTTTCGTAGTGATTTAATGAAATAACGGAGTGTCTGTCGATGTGTCTTGGACCTTCGATATTCCAGTCAGACAGTTCTTTTCTTTCAAAACGGCATGTATCACAAATGAATTCTTCAACTTCGCCCCACTGATCTTTTCTGGCTGTAACTCTTATAATTTCGTTACCTTTCATCCAGACGGTAGCTTTACCGGAACATTTATCACAAGTACAGGTAGCATTCATAGGTTTGGTAAACCACACTCTGCTCGCAAAACGTGCCGTTCTGTCGGTTAATGCTCCCACTGGACAAACGTCGATAACATTTCCGATAAAGTCATTATCCAGAGCTTTATTCAGATAAGTTGAAATTTCAGCGTGATCGCCTCTGAAAAGAATTCCGTGCTCTCTTGAGTCTGTCAGTTGATTGGCTGTCAGAACACATCTCGCACAAAGAATGCAACGGTCCATATTTAATTTGATATGGGGACCGAGATCATCTGCATCATAGGTGTTTCTTTCGAACTCAGTTCTGGTTTCAGGATTTCCATATTCATAACCCAGATCCTGAAGATGACATTCACCGGCCTGATCGCAGACAGGGCAGTCCAATGGATGATTAACTAATAAAAACTCAGTAACAGCCTTTCTGCCTTCCTGGGCTTTTTCAGAAGTAAGATTTTTCACTTCCATTCCATCCATGACATTGGTTCTGCAGCTGGCCACCAATTTCGGCATAGGGCGGGGATCTGCTTCCGATCCTTTAGAAACTTCCACAAGGCAAGTTCTGCATCTTCCTCCACTGGTTTCCAATTTGCTGTAGTAGCACATTGCAGGAGGTACAGATTTTCCACCGATCTGTCTGGCTGCTTCCAAAATAGAAGTTCCAGGCAAAACTTCAGTAGTCTGTCCGTCTATAGTTATTTTGAATTTTTTAACCTCTTCGCTCATATTCTATGCTTTCGCTTATGCTTTTAAGGCGGTAAGCTATATTTTAATTATACTTTTTTGTATTAAATGTATATCCGATGCCAAAATTGAACTGCGCATATACAAAATCCTGAGAAGCTTTATCAGGTTTATTATTCAGGGTGGTCTTAATGTCAGGCATATTAATATAACCCAATTTTCCCTCAGCCTGAACAACGATATGTCTTACTAACACCAGATTCACGGCAGCTCTGATATCAGTACCGAAACCTGCCAAATGGAACCTATCGCTTCTTTCATTACCCATCAGCTGTACATTTGATTTAGGTAATAAAGCTCCGATTCCTGCTCCGTAACTCAAAAAAAGATCAATATTTTTTTTATCTAAAACATTGTGGTATTTCTGAGCACCGATATTAATATAGTTAAGACCATCAGTATGTTCAAATGTTAACAATTTTGAATCACTGAGATCTGCTTTACCATTCTCTACCAGGGAAGAATATTCAGGATCATTGATATATCCTTTAAAATCTACCGTCTGGTTTTGATCCATAACATATTTCATATGATCCATTCCTAAGGTAATACCGAAATTATCTTTCGGAAAATAGGTAATCCTGTAATTTACCTGAGGAATTGTAATTGATCCCGGATTGAAATAGGTCCCCCAATCAAATTTTGTCTGTCTGTCATGAGCCACAACGTTATTCAGCTGAAAATCATAACCATTTCCTTTAAAGTGGATGTCTGATTTTGAGTATACAGCATTATTCCAGCCCCAAAATACCATTACTGATCCTTTTTTAAAAGGATTTACCTCTTTTTTATTCTTTTTAAAAGATGTGGTTTCTATCTCTATTTTTTCAAAAGATGTTTTCTTTGCTTTTTTCGCATGCGGTAAAGCCGCAGGAAAAGCACATGCTTTTTCAAAAGTTCCTTCTTTGCTTAAAGTGTCTTTGATATTTTGTGCAAACACAAAATTAGACAACAATAATCCTACAGCAATAAGCTTCTTCATAATTCCAGACTCGTATTAATTACTTGCTGCAGCTGGAATTGGGTCTGCATAATTTGCTAATCCATAATTCTGTGTCTGAGATAATTCAGGGTTTTTAATATGCCACTCAAATTCATCTCTGAAATGACGGATCGCTGCTGCAACAGGCCAAGCTGCTGCATCACCTAACGGGCAGATTGTATTTCCTTCTATCTTTCTCTGGATATCCCAAAGCAGATCGATATCTTCCATTTTCCCTTCTCCTTTCTCAATTTTTTTCAAAATCTTGTACATCCAACCTGTACCTTCACGGCAAGGGGTACACTGTCCACAACTTTCGTGATTATAGAATCTGGCTAAAGTCATGGTATGTTCTACCACACACTGGTCTTCATCCAATACGATGAAACCTCCTGAACCCATCATCGTTCCGGTAGCAAAGCCACCATCTGCCAATGATTCGTAGTTCATATATCTCGGTTCTCCGTTTACGGTCTTCAAGAGTAGATTTGCCGGAACAATCGGAACGGAACTTCCTCCGGGGATACAGGCTTTTAATCTTTTTCCGTCTTTAATACCACCGCAATATTCATCAGAGTAAATGAATTCTTCAACCGTGATGGTCATATCGATTTCATACACTCCCGGTTTGTTGATGTTTCCGCACGCAGAAATTAATTTCGTACCGGTAGATCTTCCTACACCGATTTTAGCGTATTCAGCGCCGGTAATATCAATGATAGGAACGATAGCTGCAATAGATTCAACGTTATTCACTACCGTTGGCCTTTCCCAAAGTCCTTTTACGGCAGGGAATGGTGGTTTCAGTCTTGGATTTCCTCTTTTACCTTCAAGGGATTCCAATAGTGCTGTTTCTTCACCACAGATATATGCGCCACCTCCTCTCTGAACATAAATTTCACAATCGAAACCAGTTCCAAGAATATTTTTACCTAAAAATCCTGCCGCTTTAGCCTCTTCAATCGCTTCTTCCAGAATATCAGGAATCCACGAATATTCTCCACGGATATAGATATAAGAAACGTTCGAGCCTAGACAGTAAGATGAAATCAGCATTCCTTCGATCAGTAGATGAGGAAGAAACTCCATCAGATACCGGTCTTTGAAGGTTCCAGGTTCAGATTCATCGGCATTTACCACCAGGTGTCTTGGGACGCCTTCCGGTTTCGCCAAAAAACTCCATTTCATTCCGGTCGGGAATCCAGCTCCGCCACGTCCGCGAAGTCCTGAAGCTTTTACCTCCTCAAGAATTTCGTCCGGTGTCATTTTCAAGGCTTTTTCAGCTGCGGTATAACCTCCCTGTTTCCGGTAAGTTTCAAAGTAGCGGATACCTTCTATATGTGCGTCTTTAAGTAAAAGTTTTTTACTCATTTTTTATTGCTTTTAGCGAATGCTTTTACACTTTGACAAACTCAGTGTGACAACTTACGCCTTTTTTAATTAGTTAAAATTTATTAGCCTAAATCAACCTGTCCTTCTCTGCAAAGATCAAGGATCTCGTCAACTTTCTCTATTGTTAAATTTTCATGAAAGAATTTTCCTAACTGCATCATAGGTGCATATCCACAGGCACCAAGACATTCAGCAGGCTTTAATGTGAACATTCCGTCTTCCGTAGTCTGTCCGTCCTTAATGTTCAGTTTTGTTCTGATATGGTCAAGGATTTTTTCACTTCCGCAAACCATACAAGGTCCCGTCCTGCAAACTTCCAAAACATATTTACCAACCGGTTTCATATTGAACATGGTATAGAAAGTCGCTACTTCATAGACCTCAATTGGCTTAATACTTAATAATTCAGCAACATAATCCATCACAGGAACGTCCAACCATCCGCCGAACTCTTTCTGTGCCAAATGCAGAACCGGGAGAAGAGCAGATTTTTGTCTTCCCTCAGGATATCTTGCGATAATTTTATGTACCTGTGCTAAACTTTCCGGTTTAAAAGCTATTGTTTCGCTCATTTTATTTTGTTGTAAAATGTACATTGTACAAAGTACAAAGTATCTATTATCTGTTTATATTTCAAGTACATTGTACATCCTACATTGTACTTTTTACAATTTTATGCGTCTAATTCTCCCGCAATAATATTCATACTGCACATCGTTACGATCGCATCAGAAATTACAGAACCTGTAATCATCTCAGGATATGCCTGGTAGTAGATGAAACAAGGTCTTCTGAAGTGGAGTCTGTAAGGGCTTCTACCGCCATCACTCACCAGATAGAAACCTAATTCCCCGTTACCGCCTTCTACAGCATGGTAAACTTCGCCCTTAGGTACATCCGTTTCTCCCATTACGATTTTAAAGTGGTAGATCAATGCTTCCATTTTTTGATAAACATCAGCCTTTTCAGGAAGATAAAAATCCGGTACATCCGCGTGGAATGGTCCTTCAGGAAGATTGTCATATGCTTGTTTGATGATTTTAATAGATTCCCAGATTTCCTGCTGACGGACCATGAAACGGTCGTACGTGTCACCTGCAGTTCCTACAGGAATGATGAAGTCGAAATCCTCGTAAGAAGAATAAGGCTGTGCCACTCTCACATCATAATCTACTCCCGCTGCACGTAAGTTCGGACCCGTAAACCCGTAGCTTAACGCTCTCTCCGCTGAAATAGCTCCTGCTCCGATGGTTCTGTCCATGAAGATTCTGTTTCTTTCCAGTAAAGTACAGAATTCTTTGAATCTTGGTGGGAAAGTTTTAAGGAAATCCTGTAATAACTCGTGGAATTTAGGAGTGAAATCCCGCTCAAAGCCTCCGATTCTCCCCATATTGGTTGTCATTCTTGCACCGCAGATCTGCTCGTACATATCGTAGATCCGTTCTCTTTCGATAAACATGTACGTAAGCCCGGTGATAGCTCCGGAATCCATTCCCGTTACCCCGTTACAGATAAGGTGATCACCAATTCTTGCTAATTCCATCAGGATGACACGCATATAATCTACACGTTTAGGAACTTCAACGCCAATCAGCTTTTCAACAGTCATGTGCCAGCCGATATTGTTGATCGGTGCCGAACAGTAATTCATACGATCGGTAAGGGTGGTGATCTGAGCATAATTTCTTCTTTCGGAAATCTTTTCAAATGCCCTGTGGATGTAGCCTACTGTCTGCTCAGCATGAAGAATCCTCTCCCCGTCCATGGTTAAGATGTTCTGGAAAATCCCGTGAGTGGCAGGGTGGGTAGGACCTAAATTGAGGGTATATAGTTGACCGTCAATCTGCTCTTTACTGTCGTATTGGTTAAGTATATTAGATAATGAGTTATCTTTCATAATTTAAATGCTTTAGGCGATAGGCTTTAGGCTTTAAGCGTATGGCTTACTGCTTACTGCTTATTGCATTATTTTTTATCTTCCGAACATTGCATCGTCCTTATCGGTTCTTGTACCGTCTTCCAGGCGATATTCTTTCAACATAGGGTGGTATCCCAGATCTTCCATATTCAGAATAGGTCTGAGGTCAGGATGTCCTTTAAATTTAATTCCGAAGAAATCATAAGTTTCCCTTTCCATCCAGTTAGCTCCCGCATATAATTCCACTAAAGAATCTACTTCGATGTTTTCTCTGGACATAAAAATTTTCAGGCGCAGCCTGAAGTTAACCATCATATTCTGTAAGTGATACACCACACCGATCTCTTTTTCAGGAAATTCCGGATAATGGATTCCGCAAACGTCTGTAAGAAAATTAATTTCTAAGGATGAATCTTTAAGATAATGAATGATTTTCTTTATATCTTCTTTCTTCACCTCAATCGTCAGCATCCCGTAAGGCTCTGAACTGGCGATAACAGATTCCGGAAATTCCCTTGTGATGGCTTCTAATACAAATTCGTTCGTCATTTCCGTCTTTTAGTTGCTTATGTTGTAAGAATCTAATAATTTCTGGTATTCCGGCATATCTCTTCTCCTGATGCTTTCGCTTTCTGCCAACGCCTGCACCTGCATTACACCTTCGATAATCTGTTCAGGTCTCGGAGGACATCCTGGAACATATACGTCTACCGGGATGATTTTATCAATTCCCTGTAATACAGAATAGGTGTCAAAAATACCGCCGCTGCAAGCACAGGCTCCTACGGCCACCACCCATTTCGGCTCAGCCATCTGGGTGTATACTTCTTTCAGGACAGGTCCCAATTTCTTAGCTATAGTTCCGCAAACCATCAGCATGTCAGCCTGTCTTGGCGAGAAAGAGTTTCTTTCCATACCAAATCTTGAAGCATCATACGTCGGGTTCAGGGTAGCCATAAACTCGATACCGCAGCAAGAGGTGGCAAAAGGCAATGGCCAAAGTGAAAACTTTCTTGCCATCCCGATTACACTGCTCAGTTTTGTTGCGAAAAACCCTTCTCCTTCAAATCCTTCAGGAGCAGGGGCATCTGTTCTTATTACTGGTTTGTTATCAGACATTTTAATTGATTTTAGATTTTAAATTAGATTCCGAATTAGTGTTAATGTTAACTTTGAATTCAAAAAATCATCATCTAAAATTTTTAATTTTTAATTTAATTTTTTTATTTATCCCAATCTAATGCGCCGCGTTTCCACACATAAAAAAATGCCATGAAGAAAATCGCCACGAAGGTAAGCACTGCCAGGAATCCTTCCATTCCGAATTCTCTGAAATTGACAGCATAGGGATAAAAAAATACGATTTCGATATCGAACAATACGAATAATACCGCAGTCAGAAAATATTTAATAGAAAACGGTGTTCTTGCATTTCCTTCTACCGGGACTCCACATTCCCAGCTTTGGTTTTTAACAGAATTTCCTTTTTTCTGTTTAGGACCTAAAAAATGCGCGCCAAGCAGAGAAACCGCTACGAATGCTATCGCAACACCTGCCTGTAAAAGGATTGGAATGTAACTTTCAGGTAAATTCATTTTTGCATTATTATCTCAATTTGCAAATTTAGCGAATAAACAAGAAAGCATGAAATTAATAAGCTTAAAAGTGGGATGAAAATAGGGGAAAACGATAATTTAGAATCAGTAAAAATAACATTTATTTCTTCATTTTTCTGAGGAGAGCATAGGCCATAAATGAAATGTACCCGAAAAGTACACTCGCATAGACGATATTAACGACCGTATCAGACCGGTCATCTTCTAACTTAAAAAAAAAGTTGTAAATGATAAATCCTGCGATTAAAACTGCAAAAATAACGAGGTGGGATTTCATAGGAAGGAGTTTTGAGTTATAAGTTATGAGTGAGATTCAGGAGTAGGATTGTTTGCCGGAATGATTATTCATCGATGGCTCATCATTATGAGCCTATCGTCAGCGAATAGGTTCTTCGTCTTTTATGGTTCACCGGGTTGTAATCCTGCCATAAAACCTGTACACTCTTGTTTTCCTCAAGCTCAGGATTGGTTTCGGCAAACTCAATACCCATACTGGTAAAGCGGACAAAAATTTCTTTAAATATAATGGCTGTCACTCCGCGTCTCTGGTATTCAGGATGAATTCCGATCAGGTAAAAATTGGCCCGGTCGTTTTTCTTGCTTGCCTGTAAGAAGTGCCACCATCCGAAAGGAAAGAGTTTCCCTTTGGATTTTTGCAGAGCTTTTGAGTAAGAAGGCATCGTAATGGCAAAAGATACCAGCTCATTATGTTCATCTACCACACAGATGACGTAGTTTTTATCAATAAACGGGAAGTATTTCTCCTTATAGGTTTTGATCTGCTCCTCTGAAATAGGGGTATAAGTTGAAAGATGTTTATAAGTTTCATCCAAAAGCTTAAACATGGGTTCTACAAAAGGTAAAATCTCCTCTTTTGTTTTAAAGGGAAGAACTTTAAGCTTGTATTTCTGGGCGATAAGTCCGCTGAATTTTTCCACTTTTTCAGGCAGGATTTTCGGGAAATTCATTTCAAATTCCACCCACTCTTTTTCTTTCGTTAAGCCTAGCTCCTCAAGATGTTCGGGATAATATGCATGATTGTAAATGCCGATCATCGTAGCCAGTTTGTCAAAACCCATCGTCAGCATTCCTGCCTTGTCAAGATTTGTAAATCCCATAGGCCCCTCGATTTTATCTATGCCATGGTCTTTAGCATACTCAATTACCGTTTGAATCAGCGCTTTGGAAACCTCTTTGTCGTCAATGAAATCAATCCATCCGAACCGGACTTTTTTAATTCCCAGTTCTTTTTCTTCCTTATGATTGATCATTACAGCAATTCTCCCAACTACTTTATTGTCTTTTTTTGCAAGAAATTGTTTCGATTCTGAATAGCTTAAAGCCGGATTTTCCTTGGGATCCCAGATTTTGAATTCATCCTTAATGAATGACGGAACATAATAGGGATTATTTTTATAAAGATCCATAGGAAATTTAACGAACTGTTTTAATTCATCTCGTGTTTTTACTTCAATTAGTGCGACTCCAGACATAGTTTAATAAGGCTAATTATAGGGCAAATATAATTAAATAAAATGTAATACTTTGGCACAGTTTTTACATCATACAGGCTAAAAATACACAATAAAGTTTAAAAAAAATGATTGGTTATTATATAATTATAGGGATTTCCATGCTTATCAGCTGGTATGTATCATGGAAATTGAAATCGAAATTTGAATATTATTCTAAGGTACATCTCAGGAATGGACTTTCAGGAAAGGAAGTGGCAGAAAAAATGTTGAGAGACAACGGCATTAATGATGTACAGGTAATGTCGGTTCCGGGACAGTTAACGGATCACTATAATCCTGAAAATAAGACGGTTAATCTTTCAGAAGCAGTGTATATGCAGAGGAATGCGGCAGCGGCGGCTGTTGCGGCACACGAATGCGGTCACGCAGTGCAGCACGCTGTAGGATATTCGATGCTGCAGCTGAGATCCAAGTTGGTTCCGGTAGTGCAGATCAGTTCTAATTTAATGCAGTTTGTAATTATTGCAGGTTTGGTCATCATGTCAGCGACTGCTTCGATAGAAAATCCGAGGGGAAATACATTAGTTCTGGCAATAGGGGTTATTATGTTTGCCTGCACTACGCTTTTTGCCTTTATTACCCTGCCCGTAGAATATGATGCCAGCAACAGAGCGATGAAGTGGCTTAGAGATACGGGTACCGTGACTTCGGAAGAATACGTAGGGGTAAAAGACAGTCTGAAGTGGGCTGCAAGAACCTATGTTGTCGCTGCTCTCGGTTCCCTGGCACAGCTTCTGTACTGGGCATCGCTGCTGATGGGAGGAAGAAGAGATTAATTTCAAACTTAAAATCATATAGTGCATCCCGGAAATTTATCCGGGATGCTTTTTTTTGACTTCATTACACGTTTTTTTTGTACCATTAAAATATAAACGGAGAGCAGGAGTGATGTGAATATCCGGAACGATACTTCAGGCTTTAAATTGCCAAGGTTTATTTTCCTCGACTCCCATTTTTTAATTAATAGTTTTAATTGGCTATTTCTCACAAACGTATTCGTAATTTATTTAACTTCAGCCGAAATTATATTTCTGAAAACAATAATACCGGTAAAATTACCAACGCAGAAAAGTGAGAGATTCGAAGTACAAATGGGTTATCTGATAAAAGCAATCGCTTTCTTCTGGCTTATTGCCAAAGTCCTGAGTTATAAAACATGGGTCACAGAAAGGGTGTATCCGGTAATCCCACCATTAGAAGTCTTAAAGAGTATTCCGGATTTTTTGCATCATTTTTTATTTGTCTTTTCTGTTTTATTATTAATTATAACTTTATTTTTCAGAAGAAAACAGGTTTTACTTATTGTTTTATTTTTATCCGAACTGCTGAGCTGTTCCCTGGATACGGTACGCTGGCAACCCTGGGAATATATGTATCTATGCTTTTTGCTGATTATTATAATTAATTACAACAGGCCCAAGAATATATTATTACTAAGTCATTTGTTCTTAGTATCCATCTATTTTTTCAGCGGACTGCACAAGGTTGGCAGGGATTTTCTCTCTGAAGTATGGCTCAATATGGTGCTTGTAGATTTTTTAGGAATTTCAATGGATGTTATACTGAAATACAAACTGTTTTTTGTTGGCCTGATCATTCCTTTTGTTGAAATAGCATTGGCCCTATTGCTCCTTGTCCCGAAATTAAGAAAAAAAGTCAGCTATTTCCTGATTCTGGCGCATCTGAGTATTTTGATTTTTATCGGGCCGTTCGGTCTGCAATATAATACCGTCATCTGGCCATGGAACCTGGCCATGATATGTATCTTATTAATTATTTATGCAGAGCCTTTTGAGCCTGCGAAGACTAAAATGTTTACGTATCATCTGTATTGGCTGATTCTCTGGTTTGTGTTGCCGTTTTTCAGTCTTTCCGGAGGCTGGTATCAGTATTTATCATTCAATTTATATTCGGGAAAGGGAGATAAAATGTATATCTGCATCTCCGGAACCCCCCAGGAACTCCGGCCATTTCTGGATGCAGGGACGCATAATATCTGTAAAACAGAATATTCTGTAAATCTGCATAACTGGGCTTTGAAGGAAATAAAATCTGTCCCGGTTCCGGAAATTGAAATTTATGAAAAAATTGCCGTTTATTTAAAACATAAGTATCCAGCGGGTAACCTGAAAATAATGCTTTACAATCACAGAACTCAGAAAGGAACAGAATTATAAATCCTATTCGAGCGTATATTCTACATGCTGTAAATTGGATAAGGACTCTGAAATTTCGTCCTTATGTTTTAATTTTATCTTAGCAAGAATGGAAGCTTTTTCCTGGGAGTCAAAACTGATGATTTTTGCGTCAAATTTTGATAAAAGGGTGAAAATAATATTCTGCTGATTAAAATTAAACCGGATGTCAATTTCCGTTTCCAACTCTCTGGTTACAATATTCGCTTCTTCTAAAGTTATTTTTGCACATTCTTTATAAGCCTTCACCAAACCTGAAACACCCAGTTTTGTCCCTCCGTAGTACCGGACGGAGATGACTAGTACATTGGTAATTTCATGGGCTAAAAGCTGATTGTAAATCGGCAGCCCTGCACTTCCGGAAGGCTCTCCGTCATCATTGGCGCGATAGTTTTCACCATTCAAACCCATTCTGAAAGCATAACAGTGATGGGTCGCCTTCGGATGTTCAGTCCTTACTTTTTCTAAAGCATTTTTAAGCTCCTTTTCATTGTTTACGGGAAAAGCAAATCCGATGAACTTGCTTCCTTTTTCCTTTAGTAAGGTATTTTCTACGGATTTTTCTATGGTTTTGTATTCGAACTGCATTCAATATTTCTGTTATAATTACAAAAATACGCTTTACAATTATATTCAAACAGGAGAAAATAAAAAAGAGCCCTAAAGCTCTTTTATAATTTTAATGTTTTATTTAAATCTGTTCTACACCGCCGCAAGCGAAGGCGGAACATCTTCCGAACTGATTCATGCATAATGGCCAACCGCAGCCATCCTCTACCCATGGAGCTTTAACAGCACCGGAAACTTTCTTCAGGTCTTCTCTCGTAAGAGTTTTCATTTTTTTTAAATTTTTCATAGTAATTTGGTTTTGGGTTTTTCCTACTCTAAAACTTTTCGGATTCCGTTTTAATTTTCAACCAAATTAATAATTTTATGTGAATAATTTAAATAAAATAGTGATAAAAAATAAATTTTATTAAAATTGGAGCAGATAGGTTGAAATTTTATTATCTCTGAAATCTGAAATTTTGGTGGGTTTAAGATCAAACTCGGGAGCTTTTGTCCCATTCTCCAGCTTCAGATTTTCGTTTTTTATAACCATTGCTTCATCCCAAAGATTGGCATTAATAAATTGTTGTAAAGTAAAACTCCCGCCTTCGATAATGACCGACTGAATCTGCTGCATATACAAGGCATCCATTAAATCCTGAAGAAAATTCTCCTTACCGATCCTGATAAAATGAATATTCTGATGACTTTCTTCTTTAATGCAGTTAAAAACCAGCGTCTTTGCTTCATCATTGTATATTTTAAAATCTACGGGAACTTTTAATTCAAAGTCAATTAAAATTCTCACCGGATTTATCCCTACTGCATTTCTTACGGTTAAACCCGGATTGTCGTTCAAAGCGGTTTGTGTCCCCACTAAAATACTGTGTTCATCGGCTCTCAACTGATGCACGAACTGATTGACCAAAGCATTGGAAATAGAGTAGGGCTTGAAGTCTTTGTCTAAAAATCCATCCCCGGATTCTGCCCATTTTAAGATAATGTAAGGTCTTTTCTTTTCATGATAGGTGAAAAATCTTTTGTTCAATTCAATACATTCTTTTTCCAATACTCTGGAAATAACTTCAATTCCCGCATCCTGAATGATTTTTTTTCCTTTTCCATTCACTTTATCATGAGAATCCATGGCCCCGATCACAACTTTCCTGAAGCCCATTTCTTTAATTTTCAGGGCACAGGGTGGTGTTTTTCCATAGTGGGCACAGGGCTCGAGAGAAACATAAATGGTAGATTCCGGAATGAGGCTTTTGTCCTCTACAGAATGGATGGCATTAATTTCTGCATGATTTTCACCTGCTTTATGATGGTAGCCTTCGCCTATAATTTTACCGTTATGCACGATAATGCTTCCTACCAATGGGTTAGGATATGTTTTACCCAATGCTTTCTGAGCAAGTTCAATACATCTTTTAATATAAAATTCGTCCTGCATATGAAAGAAAAAGCGAAGACAAATTTCTTTGCTCCGCCTGTTTTTATATAGTTAAATAATTTTATTCTCCGGCAATGATATTGTGAAGATTCTGTTTTAATGTTTCCAAAAGCGCCTTTTTATCATCAATTGAATTGAAGGTATCCTTCAGTAAAGGATTGTCTTTAGACGGATTTTTGAAGAATGAAAGGTTATTTTCCAGCTTTACGATTTCAGCTTCAAGATCAGAAATCTGACCCTTGATTTTTCTTGCCTTATCGGTCAGCTGATTTTCAGAAAGACCTTCCTCCTTAAGTTCCAGCTCATTAATTTTATTCAATCTCAATTTCTCTCTCAGTGCTTTATTGAATTCGGAGTTGATTGAAATTTTATCTCTCGGCACTTTCCCGATGTTATTCCATGCTGTTTTAATGGCTTCGATTTTTTCGATGCTGCCTTCCTCATCGGTAACGGTTTTCAGCTCATCAAGAAGAACTTTTTTATTTTTATAATTCTCTTTCCAGTTATCAGTGGATGCATTGCTTTTTTCCCTGTAATTGTTAAAGAATGTATTACAGGCATCACGGAATTCGTCCCAGATCTTATTGGTCATGCTTTTCGGGACATGACCGATTTTTTTCCAGTCTTCCTGAAGCTTCTTAAATAACGGAACAGCGATATCCCATTCTTCATTATTCTTGTTATCCTGAGCCGTCTGGATCAGTTTCAGCTTTTCTTCAAGATTAGCCTGCTGGGAACCTTTTAAAGATTTATAATAGGTATTCTTTGTCGTATTAAAACCTCTCAGTGTTGTTTTAAACTCATTCCAGTTTTGGTTTGATAATTTTCTCGGAACACTTCCGGTTTTCAAAAATTCCGAACGCAGGTCTTCCACTCTTCTGATGGAGGTCTGCCAGTAATTATGATTGGGCGTTTCTGCAGGCTCAGAGAGTTTCTTTATCTCCGCAATGATCTGATTTTTTTTCTCGAGATTAGCATTCTGTTCAGATTCAATCGCAACCGACAGTTCGGATTTTCTTTCGTGGATTTTATTGGAAATTTCTTTAAACTCTTCCCAGGTCTGTTCACGGAATTCTTCTGCTACCGGTTCTGCTTCTTCCTTCCAGAGTTTATGAAGGTACTGCAGCTCATTTAAAGCCTTCTGAATCACAGGCTCGTTTTCGAGTTCTCTGGCGCGGGCGATAATATGCTGTCTTTTTTCAAGATTATGATTATATTCCTGCTCCAGAAACTCTTTATTCAGATCCAGCATCTGGTAAAACTGATTCAGATGATGGAAATAATTATTATTAAGAATTTTAAATTCGGATTTTGCTACCTGTCCGGCTTTGGACCATTCTTCTTTGATTTCACGAATGGATTTGAAAAGATTGGTTCCCGGTTCGGAATTGGTGTACAGGTTTTTAAGCCTTTCGATAATATCCTGGCGGTGATCAAGATTCTTCTTCTGTTCTTCTTCCTGCCCTTTCTGATAGGTGTCATGCTTTTCTCTGAAGATGTTCACCAGAGCCGAGAATCTGGCCTGCGAAGGATGTTCGTAACTGAAATTTTCAGGAGCATTTCCGGCATCGGTATATTCGTGCTTTTTGTCCTCGATCTCATCATGGATGTAATGACTTGCCTTTTCTTTGAGCAGATTGAATTTTTTGGAATTTTCACCCGCATTCGGGGTGTTGATCATTTTTTCCATTTCTTTCAGAGCATCGGCTAAGGAGATCTCTACCTCTTCGTGTTCTTCTTCATGTTCCGTATCTTCTTCATGCTGGTTTTCATCATGAGTTACCTGATTTTCCGGCGTCTCATGATGAGATTCTCCATTAGAATTTTTCTTTTCTTCGTTTTCAGAAAGGTTGTTTTCTGTAGTCATAGCAAGTCGTTTATGTGAGTGGCGTTATTATCCTCTAAATATATAGCAAAAGCCAAATAAAATACTAATTTATGTTATTTTTTTTGAAAATTCCAAATTTCCCAGGCTTTTTCTGCTTGCTGTTCAAGCATATAATACCCGTTCACGGTTTTGGCTCCTTTTTCAGACGCGTTGATGATAAACTGTGTATAATTGGGATTGTAAATTAAATCGATGATTAAGTGCTTCCCGGAGACTCCTTCGAAGGGGAAACTTAAACATTCTTCCACATTCGGGAAGGTTCCGACAGGTGTACACTGAACAATTATTTTATGACTGTCGACGGTTTCCCTGTCCAAGTTTTTAAAATTAACTTCGGTATTTCTGGAAACGGTGAGTGAAGAAATCCCGTGTTTATCCAGGGCATATTTTACTGCTTTTGCAGCGCCTCCGTTTCCGAGTATCAGAGCAGAGGTATGGTGCGGTTTTTTATGAAGGAGCAGCGTCTTTTCAAATCCGAAAGCATCGGTGTTATAGCCCGTTTTTTTTCCATTTTGGATTAGAACACAGTTTACGGCTCCGATTTTTTCGGCTTCATCACTCAATTCATCCAGATAATCGATTATTTTTTCTTTATAAGGGATGGTCACATTGAAACCCAGAAGGTCAGGCACTGAAAACAGGTTTTCCACCTCATTAATTTCACTAAGATCAAAAATATCGTAAGAATATCCCTTCAGCATCAGTTTCTGGAATTTGTCTTCGAAGAATTTTTTTGAAAAGGAATAGGAAATGTTTTTTCCGATTAAACCTAGTTTTTTATTGGAATCCATTCTATAAAATTATAAAAAAAAGACCGGACAGAGCCGGTCTTTATATAAAATATTGTTAACGTTTTATTCTACGATGAATTTTGTCACGAAACGGTCTGTCTTCAGGATATAATTTCCTTTTGTTAATCCTTTAAGACTGATCTTGTTTGAATGCTTGAAAGGGTTGGCAATAGCGTCAATTAACTTTCCTGAAAGGTCATAGATTTCAGCTTTTGAAATGGTGGTAAGGTTTTCCCCTTTTACAAACAGTTCGTTGTTTCTTACAGGATTCGGATAGATGCTGAATCCTTTTTCCTTTGTTGTTTCTACCGTTCCTAAAGAGTTGCTGTAGCAGGTCCAGCTAAGATTGTCAATAGCTACTCTGGCGCCTGTTTGGCTGGCAATAGGGTTTGTAATTTTAATCACCGCGTTACCGCTTACATTTATATTACTGATGGTCGTCGTTGTGTTGGTATTGGCTGTCGCTCCGTAAGGAATAGTACCTACCTGCACTCCGTTGATCTCAACATTTAAAACTCCGGGTCCGGTTCCGTATTTCAATGCTGTCGTTAAGGTTAAACTCTGAACGCCTCCTGAAACAGTAGAGCTGGTAAGGTTTCCGACTCTCAATGTGATCGCTTTCCCTGAAATGGTCTCGTCTGTTCTTGCATCAGTGGCAGTCCATGTAATTCCGGCATTGGTCCATGTTCTTGTTCCGTATCCGTTTCCTCCGTTAGGAATATTCTCAAAATCTTCTGTACCACAGCTTCCGCCTCCCGGCTGCCCGGCTAAAGTAGTCGCGGTAGCGATGTTACTCTGTGGGGAAGGATTTCCTGCAGCATCTTTTGCAATGATATAAAAGGTGTATGTTGTAGACGGATTAAGGCCTGAAACCGTTGTGGAAGTTCCTGAAACCGTGCTGTAGAATGTTCCGTTTACATAGATGTCATATCCTGTAACGCCAATGTTGTCCGTTGCTGCTGTCCAGTTTAAAGAAACAGAATTGGAGGTCGGGTTACTTGCTGATAAATTGGTTGCCGCTGTAGGAGCCTGCGTGTCAATTACGGTTGTTCCCCATATCTGATTTACATATTCCGGGTGATCGATAAAAGGGTTTCTGTTCCCCTGATATACATATGAGGCGTTATTTCTGATAATTTCAGTCTGGGAAACCGGGTCCATAGCATTCCATGCCAGCAGCTGATCAAGTTCCCACTGCTGTAATCCCGGGAACGAAGAACCTCCCAGCATGTTTCCTGAACTGAAACCTGAAAGCTGAGTTTCGTATCTGGTTACGAAATAAAAGATCATTCTGGCAACATCTCCTTTAAAAGCGTCGATAGGTTCGAAAACAATACCGCCGTATCCGGGAGAAGCAGAATTTCCTAATTTAGATCCGTTCTGAGAATTGAAACTTGCTGTTGCCACTTTTCCGAAAGGATAATTGGATCTCATTCCGTTCACTTTTCCATCGGTTGCACGGATAAAATGAATATCTGATTTCATCGGAAAGCCTTCATTGAAAAGACTTTGCGGAACGATATGTTCCCTGTTGTAGCAGTTCCCTTCTGCACTGTAACTTCCGCACTGGTTGGTCTGGTACGTGAAGTTATACGGATCTGCGCCGTTAGGGTTTTCTGAGTAGATGTCAAGAATGGTTCCGTCGTTTTCGTAAGTCGTATCACGGTCAGTAGTCTGATATCCTATCCACAATCCGCCATATCCATGATCCTGGTGACCGGCGGAGATAATGTCTTTCAGTTTTGTTTTCAATGGCGCACCGCTGAGACCGGTCGTTCCATCATAATATCCCGATGGGATTTGTGCAAATGTACCCGCGAACACAAAGCACATTAAAGAAGAGAGTAAAGTATGTTTCATCCTAAAAAAATTGGGCCGTAAAGGTACAAAAAAATAAGCCCGGATGATTGTTAACTTTTAGTAATATACTCTTTGCTTATTTTTGAAAATACCAGGGAAATGATAAATCCGAACAGGGCAGCGGTAAGTGCAACGATAAAATAGTTTTTTCCTACGATCTTTACCGGGAAAGGCAACATTTCATTGGCCTTGAAGAACTCCGTGTACTGCTGGAAATAGCATAGTGCCGTTCCTACGAGTAATCCGGAAATAATTCCTAAAACAACGATCAGTATTCCGGTGTAAAAATATATTCTGCGCAGATCTTTTAAAGGAAGCCCTAAAGAAACCAGTGATTTTGCTTGTTCTTTTTTATCAAGCTGAAGAATAATGATGGCTCCGGCAAGGTTAAAGGTGGTAATGAAAATAACCAGGGCAAAAATCAGGTAAATGAACAGTTTTTCCGTATTGATCATTTTCCAGAAGGCTGCATTTTCTTCTTCTTTGGTTTTGATCTGGATGTTTTTTCCTAGGGATGCCAGTAAGTTCTGCTTAACGGCGTCTGCGTTTTCAGGGTTTTTTAATTTGATAACGATCTGGTATGCAGATTTTTTGGGAAGATCAAGCAATTCTTCGGCTAACTCCAGCGGGGCGATGATGTAATTATCCAACTGGTCTTTTCCGGGAAAAACTCCGGTGACGATGATGTCCTTTTTATTATAGATATCGTCTTCTCTGTTGATGATTCCCGTTCCGGGCTTCGGCATCAGTACGGTCGCATAAGCATTAGAAGTATCAACGGGGATAGAAAGCCTGTTATCCAGGGAATTTTCCATGATGACTTCATTGGAGTAATCAAAACCAGGATAGGATCCGTAGATTATCTCTTTATTGATGGGATTTACGGTAACGTAAGCGGAATCCACTCCTCTTAAATAAGCAATATCACCTTTTCCGTTATAGCTGATGTATACCTTTTCTTCGATCATTTTAGAAAAATGACTGATATCTTTATGGTCACTTAAAACAGTGGTGACTTTTTTAAGGTCTTTTATGGTCTTTCCGGAAGTGCTTTTAATCGTAAGATCTGCATGAAGATTGGAAATAAGGTCTTTGTTAAGATCTTCCAGTCCCGAAAAAACCGAAATAATAACGAACATTGCCGTAACGGCAACCGTCATGGCCCCGACCGCCAGCCACGTAATAAAGGTAACGGCAGTGCTTCCTTTTTTGGATAAAAGGTAACGGGAAGCGATATAAAATGCAATGTTCTTCAAAATCTATAAAACGGGGTTGTCACCATCTCCTCTCAGCTCTCTCTCCAGTTTCTCAACATCATCCAGCGCTGTATCAAGATAAAAATTAAGATTGGGAATGACACGAACCTGTTTGGCCATCTTCTGACCGATGAAATTTCTGTATTGTGCTTTGTTTTCTTCGATTTCTCTCATCACCGCAGAACGGAATTCCTGAGGGAAAATGCTTAAATAGATTTTTGCGATTCCTAAATCTGCCGATACCTTTACATCCGAAACCGATACTAAGATACTCTGTTTGCTTTCTGCAGCCTGTTTGCGGAAAAGTTCCGCGAAATCTTCCTGAATAATCTGTGCTACTTTTCTTTGTCTGTTACTTTCCATAAGTTATGCAAATTTAGTACTTTTGTTTGAATTGATACTTTGAAATTTGGAGTCTGTATCAAAATTACAACTAAAATTATACTTTTTATTTATGAAGTTAGAACATATCGGTATCGCTGTACAGTCTTTGGGGGTTTCTGATGAACTTTTCACCAGACTTCTGGGAAAAGAATCCTATAAAAAAGAAACGGTGGAAAGGGAAGGAGTCATTACTTCATTTTATGCCGCCGGCGAGAGCAAAATTGAACTTCTGGAAGCCAGCAAAGCAGAAAGTCCGATCTCAAAATTTATCGGGAAGAAAGGGGAGGGCATCCATCACCTGGCTTTTGGCGTAGAAAATATCACAGAGGAAATACAAAGATTAAAAAAAGAAGGATTTCAGTTTATATCAGAAGAACCGAAAGAAGGTGCTGATAACAAATTAGTTGTCTTCCTTCACCCCAAATCTACCAATGGGGTTCTGGTAGAACTTTGTCAAGAAAAGCAATAAAAAATTTTGTAATGCCATAATTTTTACTATTTTTGCAATCACAAAATTTAACCAAATTTTGAGGTCCTATAGCTCAGTTGGTTAGAGCACCTGACTCATAATCAGGTGGTCCCTGGTTCGAGCCCAGGTGGGACCACTTTTTAAATCAAGCACTTACAGAAATGTAAGTGCTTTTTTTATTTATTAAAGCTGTTTTTCAATAGTTTACTATTCTTTTAGATTCTGTAATTCTAATTACTTTAAACTTATTCAAGTTTAATTTTGTTGTCTAAAAGGCATACAATTGGGTTGCAACTTTTAAATTTTGGGTTGCATATTAAATCACACATTTTTAATTACTTACGATAACTAATGAATATAAATATTTTAAAAATCCTGTTTTTAATTTCTGCAACCAGAATTAATAAACAAGGATTAGTACCTATAATCTGTAGATTAACCTTTCAAGGAGACAGAAAAGCATTTTCTACAGGATTGTTTATAAATCCTAATTGTTGGAATAGTAAGCAGCAGAAAGCTAAACCTCCCAATGATGAGAATACTTTTATCAATTCCCAATTAAGCCTGATTAAGAATGAAATTAATCAGGCTTTTTTGTTTTTACAGGTTAATGAAGAGACCTTTGATGTAGAAGATATTTTTCTACAATATAAGGGGGAAATTCCCAAAAAGAACAAAACAGTACTTCATGTTTTTAAGGAACATAACGATAAGTTAGAAAAGCTGGTTGGTAAAGACTATACAATTGGTACTCTTTGGAAGTTTAAACAGGCTAAACAATTACTGAAAGACTATTTAAAGCACCGATACAATAAGAATGATTATCAGTTCAAGGATATGAATTTGAAGTTTGTTCAAGATTATGAGTTTTATCTAAAATCTGAAAAGAACTTAGCTCTTGCAACTGTTAACAAAACAATACAAAGATTCAGAAGAATGATTAGAATAGCAATTTCAGAAGGAATAATAGATAAAGATCCCTTTATTATTTACAAAGTTAAATTGATAAAGAAAGAGGTAGTCTACCTTACTACAGAGGAACTTGAATCACTTGAGAAGCATCAATTTTCACAATTCAGATTACAGCAAGTGGCTGATATGTTTATTTTCTGTTGCTATACAGGCTTGGCATATAATGAAATGTCAAACCTGGAAGCAAAACATATTGTTAAGGGATTTGATGGAAACTATTGGATTAAGATGATAAGAGAGAAAACTCAAAAGGAAATCTCTATACCTCTTCTGTCTAAAAGTGCTAACATAATAGAGAAATATCAGAATACTGGGAATGAAGTTAGAATATTACCTGGAATAAGTAACCAGAAATTCAACTCTTATTTAAAGGAAATTGCAGAGATAATAGGCATTCGGAAGAATCTTACTCATCACATTGCAAGAAAAACCTTTGCTACAACTGTTTTATTGTATAATGATGTGCCTATGGAAATTGTGAGTGAACTTTTAGGACATTCTAAAATTACCATTACTCAGGAACATTATGCTAAAGTAGTAAATAAGAAAGTGAGTGAGCATATTCAAAAGCTAAATCAAAAGCTAAAATAACTTCATTGTAATTAACTGTGTTGTATTAATTTTACAACACAGTTAATTACAATGAATAATACATTACCTAATTCTTATTTTGAAGATTATCCAATAGAGTTTAAACAAATTAATCCTTCTGATTTTAATGAACACTATAATGTAGATGAGAAAATTCAAATTTCTCCCAATGATGAAGGCTACATAAGTGATTCTTTAATGCCGATTCTCGAAGCAGGATATGAGGTGCAAAACACAATTGTAATTAACGCAGGTGTTGGTCAAGGAAAATCAAAATCTGTTATTGATTTGGCTGTTAAATATGCAAATGATGATAATTACTTAGTAATAGTTGCCGTTCCCTATAATAATCTTATACATCAATATATTGAAGACTTTTCAAACCTTACAGCTAAACATAAAGTTTTCAACATTCAGGAGCTACCCTTGATAAAATTCTCGAGAGATGAAAATAATAGTGATTTTAATGCTAACGATTATAATATTCATATTATGACTGTTAATGCGCTACTTGGTAATGGTGGAGAATGGCAAGGTTTACAAGCAAAGAAGAGAATTAAATATTTTGAAAAATTAGTTTCCGCATGCAGGGGTGGAAAACAATTAGTGATAATTTTTGATGAAATACACGACAGCATATATAATTTTAAAGAAGAAAATATTTTTAACTTATGGAAGTTTCAAGGCTTTGTTCATAAGATAATTACAGTAAGTGCTACATACAATGAAGCTTCAAAGGAAGTTATCAAATATTTATCAGAATTAACCAAGAAAAGAATTCAAATAATCGAATCAGAAAGAAAAAGATTTACAGAGAGACAAAGTAGGCTTCACGTAAATTTTTATTCTGGATATGAAATTGAAAAGGATGCAAGACTTGTTAGTTTAATAGATGATTTGGTTCAAAGGAATAAACACTTTGACATCATGTCGTATTCAAAAAGTTTGGCAAAAAAAATGATTAAAAAGCCAAAAGAATCTGATAAACTCTATGTTTCAAATATTTTAGATTCTGTTAAACATAAAATCAATAGATGTTATAGGGACTCCTTAAACTTAAATGCAAATAAAACTTATGATAGTACAAAAATTAATATTGGAACTAATTTCACCACAGGAGTTAATATAAAGGCAGAAGAGCATAATTTTATTATCATTTTACCAATTGAAGCAAAAATTGATTTTGTCAGTTATAGAGGCGTCTTTACAAGTGGATTAAATGCTGTAACTCAATCATTAGCAAGACAAAGAAAACAAGGCGATATTTATGTTTTCTTACCAACTCCATCTCAAATTGTAGCAGAAACATTTCCTCATTTACCTAAACAGAAACAAGTATTAGAAAATATTTTCAAAGAGTTTTCTCATTATAAAGAAGAATATTTTACCTATACAGATACTAATTTAGAAAGTATTATAATTAATGATGAATACAATCAATTAAAAGAAAATGTTCAATATGAAATTTCATTGATTGAAAGAATTGAGGAAACAGAAAGAGAAGGTATGAATAGACTTATTTTTCCAAAGAAAGAAATCTTCATATTAGAGAAAGGGGAAAAGCTTCTTATTAAAAATTTCTTTAAAGGTGATTTATCAGGGTATTTTTTATGGGCAGCTATTACCAATCAGTTTCTTAATTGTAGATTAGAAAGTTTAGATATTTCAAAAAGGATTTATCTGAGTTCAGATAAGTTGTTTGAGGAAATTTCGGAGATATACAATAATGAATTGAGATTCATTAGTTCCCTTTGGAATCCTGAACCTAAAGAAGAGGTAATGTTTTCTCATAGTTTATCAGAGTTTGAATTATTAGAGTATTTCGAACAGTTTTTTTTCAAATCTTTTGAACTACGAATTGATAGAAAACAATTGACACAAATAAGCACTAATAAAATCTATAAAATTTTACTACAATTAATTTATGAGAAGAATTTTGACTCAGGTAGGGAACTTCAAAGGCAATACTTTAAATCATCTGTTTATTTTGCGTCAAAGATTAATTTAGATGATAATAGTATTACTGAAAGACTGAATTTAAAGCAAAAAGAATTAATCAAATTATATCAGGATTGGTGGAAAATGATTGATTTATTGGATTCTAAAAAAACAAAAATCAAACTTAAACATAGATTACCTAATACTCCAATTTCTGAGTTTACATTTTTGTTCAATGAATTGGATATGGAAAATAATCTGAAAAAAATATCATCAATAGATATGATAATTTCTACTGGTTTAATTCCTTTCAAGAATACTTTTTTTGCCAAACAGAAATCAAAAGTACAAACCATTGAAAGTTTTTATAGTTTATTAATTAAAACATTTTTTAATGCCGAATTAAAATCTACAAAAATTTCATCTATTCCAGTAAATGTGTATGTATTAGAAGATTTAATGTTTGATGAATCTGAATTAATAAACATAGTTTATAATCAGTTTCCAGAAATTATACTTTAAAAGCACTATTTTTTCCTTTTCTATATATAATAAAAAGGAAAAAGCAATGCTTTTCAAACCAATCTCAAAAATCTTGAGGTTGGTTTTTTATTTTTTGAATGTCACCTGGAAATGGATATACTTCAAATGTTTAAAGAAATTAAATTTTAAATATTAACCATTAAACAAAAAACATTATGCAATTAAGACAAAGCGAAAGAAAGAGAGCCAAAATTAAAATGGCTCTGCAAGGTGCATCAGGTGTAGGCAAAACTTATTCTTCCTTGCTCATAGCACAAGGACTGACAAATGGTGATTTGTCAAAAGTAGTTGTAATTGATACAGAAAATGGAAGTGCCGATTTATATGCTCATTTAGGCAACTACAATGTTCTGACAATGTCACCACCATTCACCCCTGAGAATTATATTAAAGCGATTGAAGTTTGTGAAAAAGCAGGAATGGAAGTCATTATTATAGATTCCATTTCTCATGAATGGGATGAACTATTAGATTTTCATTCTAAATTAGCGGGAAACAGCTTTACTAACTGGGCAAAAGTTACACCAAGACAAAAGGCATTTGTAGATAAAATTCTTCAAGCCAATGCTCATATTATTGCTACTATGAGAACTAAACAGGACTATGTATTGAACCAAAAAGATGGTAAATACATTCCTGAAAAAGTAGGTCTGAAATCAGTTCAAAGAAATGGATTGGACTATGAATTTACTTTGGTTTTTGATATTGACATTAAGCATTTTGCTGTATCAAGTAAAGATAGAACTGGCTTATTCATGGGAAAACCTGAATTTCAGATAAGTGAGTTGACAGGGAAGCTGATTTTAGATTGGTGTAATAGTGGCGTACCTGGAAACCAAAATATTCTTAATGAACAACAGGTAATTCAACAAATCAAGTACTGTAATAATATAGCTGAATTATTGGCTTTATACAAGCAATATCCTGAATATCAAGAGAACCTTAAACCTCATTACGAAGAGAAAAAGAGTTTCTTAATAAAATTATCTAATCCTAAAAATTATTCAACAAATGGACACACTAAGACACATTAAGCCTGCCACTTTAGAGCAGGCTTTTGATTTAAGACCTGTCAGCGATACATTAATTGAAATGTTACCTGGAGATGATACATATATTCCAACTCCAGGTAACTTACGAATCCACTCAGAACCTTTACAAACTCAAATTGAATATGCTCACAAACCTTTTATAGAAGCCAATACACAGGAGGTTCATTTGCAGCATTTGAAAAATGAATGCATTATACCTGTGTTCAGCAAGGATAACGAAAAAACTATAAGTCATCAGGAGTTCATAGAAATATCTCAAAACTGCATTTCTAATGTATTTCCTAATCATTTTGTAAGTCAGCCAGAAATACGAGTTTCTCATCAAATTAAAGGTAGGACTCCAGGTGCTATTTATAAGAATGTAAAAGATTTATTAGACCATGAGAAAACCATCTATTATGAAAGAATGGCTTTTATCATCAAGATTCCAACCATTACAGATAATATTAACGGTAGTGAGCTATCGTTAACAATTGGCGGAGTTAGAGCCTATAATCAGGAGAATTTATACAATAAGAAAACCTTTGAGAAGTTTAAGTTCTTCATTGGTTTTCAGAATAAAGTATGTTGTAATCTTTGTGTTTGGAGTGATGGATTTGTTGATGATTTAAAAGTGAGTTCTTATGAAGAATTACAAGCTAAACTTTTCCAGGTACTTAACAATTATAATGCAGAGAAACATTTATCCGATATGAAACAATTTGCAGATTATTCGTTAACTGAACATCAATTTGCTCAGCTATTAGGTAGAATAAGGCTGTATCAGCATTTACCTAAAAAAGAGAAGTTAAAGATACCATTGCTTCAATTTACTGATGGTCATATTAATACCATTACAAAAGATTATTATGAAGATGAAAGTTTTTGTAGAAATGATGATGGAGATATAAATCTGTGGAATCTCTACAATCTGTTTACACAAGCCAATAAGAGCAGTTATATAGATACTTTCTTAGATAGAAATTTGAATGCTTTTGATTTTACCAAAGGTATTCAACAAAGTCTCAATGATAATTCAGATTATCATTGGTTTTTGAGTTAACCAGACCATCTCACTTTTGTGAGGTGGTTAATTTTTCAAATAAATATGTTCTGATATAAGTGCAATATTGTTTTTTTTTGTTTCTACTGTCTGGTTTTGAGAATTTCTCTAATAGAATTTTCTTATCAATTTTATCTTTTCCCACTTTAAGAATTTCCTTAATAACTGCATCAAGAGCATATCTTCTTTTGTCAATCATATCATCATTATTGAGATTTAATTCGTAATCCAAATCATGTTCAATAGCTTTATCTTCAGTCTGAGGGATTAGCCTTGAATCGTGATATTTCAGCTGCTTCTCAAAATAGTAATCTTTATCTTGAGGTTTAATAGTAAGCTCAGATCCTTCAGTTCTTGCGCTATCACAATGATTATATCTTGGATTTTGGTTTTCACCAGCACAAACCAATAACATGTTCTGATGATTCAAATCGTCACAATCAATGGTGCCGTAATTATCATCTTGCTCACATTTAGATTGAGGTTTCCAATGCTCAATTTTCATTCGCTTAAGCTCTTCTTTGGAATCAACCAACAACACATTGCAGTATGCACACAAGAAAAATTGCTCAGCTAATAATGCCTTTTTATATTCATCTTTAATATCTCCAGGCAGTTCTTTATATGTTGTTGTCTGTGGTTTACCATCAATTTTTCTACTCTCTTTAAAGTCTGTCAAGCATTTTGGTTCATTAACGGACTTACTAATTTTTTCCACTAATTAATCTCTTAAAAAATCAAGTTTGGATTGTAATCTTATAATATCAATACTATCATTTGGAAACTTGCTTTTGCTTTCTTCAAGAAGCTTTGCTCCCTCTTCAACATCTTTGTCTAATAAATAATCAATCTTATTTAATAATTTTCTTGACCAAATAGGTCTACTTTCTGTCCCCATAATTTCAGTTAATACATCATTAGAATCTCTACCAAACCATTTTAAGTGATGGTCAATAATTTTCCCCTGTTTCATAATAAATAGCTCCCCATAATCATCATCTAAATTGTTTATTAAAGACGGATTATGTGTTGTAACAAAATAGTGATTTTGGTAATATTCATAGTCATTGCTTTCTTGAATATTAATTATCAAATCATCCTGTAAAGAGGGGTGTAGATATGTGTCTGGTTCATCAAACATAAATAATGTATTATTAAGTCCTAATATTTCATTTAGTGCATTAATAATGACAACTTGTTTTTCTCCCTCACTTAATTGTTGACCAGAAAACTCATTGTTGCCTTTGTATAAATTTACATTTATACTTACTAACAAGCCATTATGTTTAAGCATATAAAGCAATTCAAAGAGTTCTTTTGGTCCTGTTAGAATTTCATCCGAAAGTTTCTGCCAATTATCTAAATCAAATTTAAATTCGTATTTTTCAAACTTTTCGCTATATACTTTTTCAGGTATTAAACTACTTCGTCGAAGTTGAGAGAGAAAATTTTTTAATCTTCCAGCAGCACCAAAAAAATTATCTATTCTTTCTTTTTTTATTTTCTCTAATTCATCATAAATAAATGCCAATTTCTTTTTGTCATCTTTGATAGTTTTAGACGAAGTCATTACATCTTTATTTCTTCCTGAATATTCTTCATTATCAAATTCTTTTTTATTGACAATGACTTGGAGAAAATCGTTTTTAGGTTCTAATTTTAATTTATTTACTAACAAATCTTTTACAGTATCTCGATAACGAAATGAAAATAAAACTGATAGTAAAATATCAAAATCGTTTTCATCAAATACATAAATCGGTAAATCAATATTTTTTATATACCCACTTTCAGTTTCATTTGGGTCTTGAATAAGTCTTTTTAAATATTGTCCTTGTATTTTATTATGAATGACTTCAAAAGATTTAGAAATACCTGAGTAATATGAGATAATTCTTTTTGGCAACAGTTGTTCAGGGATATAATCTTGTGAAAGAGCTTTTAAAAACTCTTCATTATCAGAATTTATTTTTATTTCAATCTTTCCCTTATGGTTTATTTCAATTTTTACAGGAATGTATTCAATATTGAATTTTGACATCATTACATCTTTCTCTGTTTCTTCCTCGAACCTTAACGTATATTCAACACTACATCCAATAATTTCATCAGGTGCTATAACATCTTTTTTCAAAAGTATCTGCTCAAAAGCTGATGAAAAAATTAAAGCTAAAGCTTCAAGCAAAGAACTCTTACCAGAACCATTAACACCAATAAAAACTGAAATTGGCTTGTTAAATTCAATTTCAATGTTTTTAAGCATTTTATATTTTGCGAGTTTTAGTCTCTGTAAAATCATAAATTAAAAATTTTTTTTTCAAAATTTGCAATTATTTCTCTCTCACTATTATTAACCTCTTCTTTTAGTAAATCAATCTTCAAATCTAAATCATTCATTTTTGAAACAAGTGCTATCTGTTGATTAAGATTTGGAATAGGTATTCTGAAATCATATAGTAAATTGGAATTAAGATTATTTATGTTAGCTCCAAAAATTTTTGAGCTTAAATAATCATTGAAGATAGATGTATTTAAAATTGCGTTTAAGTATGCAGGATTTAATGATGGTTCTATTATTCTTATTGCTCCCATAAATCCCCCAAAATAGAAATCAGTATCTTCTGAAATGAATACAGATTTTCCTATATGCTTCTTGCTTCCACTTGATAGACAGATAAAAATATCATTCTTTTTCAGTTTCTTTTCATCTGAAAAATTTTCAGAAGTTGAAATATATTTAATGTCTTCTAAGTTTAAACTATTATCTAAATTAATATTGTTAGCTCGTAAAACCTTGTAACCTTTTAAACTTTCACTTTTTTTGGAATAAGTAACACCTCTAATGAGTTGGCAATAATCTCCAATTTTTTTCAAACTAAAAAATGAACTTTCAAAAATGGTATCAGCCAAAACTTTATTTACTCCCCATGAATCTAAAGTTGAATACTTAACTGTTGTAAAAATAGAATTATCAACATAGGATGAACTACTTTTTGATATACCAAGTTGTTGGAATACAAGTCTTTCTTTTTTTAATAAATAATAATTAATTTTATACCTTAGACTACCAATTTTTTCAATATTTCTGTTGTATTCATCTATGATTTTTTCTTGTTCTTTTAAGGTTGGTAATGGTATTTTAACATCTAAGAAACTCTTCTCGTCAATCCTTTGTCTTCCTGTAGTTCCAGAACTGCAACTTTGTGCAAATTTTTGAAATTGTTGAGTAGTGGTTAACAGAACCAAAAACTGTGGAATAATCTTGCTTCCATCAACATCGTAAGCAAAAAAATCAGCAGTTATAATTGCTTCATCTACTTCCTCAGTAGCAATCCCAAATGCCCCATTTCTTGCATCAATTTTAGACATTAAGAACTGACCTTTCTTAACCAAAAATTGCTTTTTAGTGCCAATTTTTTTTCCTATTTCTACGTCTCTTAGGTGGATCCCTTTATTATAAAGCCTAATGGTTACCCTTTTGTAAACCACATCATCTTCAATTACTACTTGGGTTTTATTTCTGATAAGAAAATTTCCAATCCTTTCAAGTTTATAATCTTTATTATAATTGAATTGATTAGCTAATAGGTGGGAAATACTCCAATTGCTAAGCTCCTTAAATCTTAGTTTTTCAAAACTGATATTCATTCTTAATTCCAGAGCTTATTTTTTATTCTATACTCATTATATTCTTTTAAAAGCTTAGGAAGGTCGTTCTCGCCCTGTTCACCTGTTGTAGTTATTCCTGCTTTTTGTATATCTGATATGGGAACTTCATAGTCAAATTTTTCTCTTACAAATTCCTCAGTGTCATAATTTGCTTTTTCAACAAGTGCTTTTAATTTGGCTTTGTTTTGTTTCTTTTTTTCAGCACTTATTTTAGATTTTGGTGCAAGAGAATTTTTTATTAATTCAATTTCAGCTGCATATTTCGCAATACTAACTTTCTTGCCATCTTCCAAAAGCGAATTATATTCGTTCTTCTCTTCTTCAGTGAATTTCTTAAGAAAAACTAAACTTGTTTTAACAGTAGCACCACTACTTACAAATACATCTTGTGGTAATGAAACCAATAATAAAATTTTGGCTCTGCTTTCAAAATATTTTCTAACTTTTTCGAGATTATTGCTATTAAGAACACCTTCTGGTAATACTATTCCCATTCTACCACCAGGCTTTAATAAATCCAAACACCTTTCTACGAACAAAACTTCTGTTGCACCAGTAGTAGCACCAGTATGAAAGAGGGACCTTATTGATTCACCAAAGTTTTCTGTGACTTGTTGCATTTCCTCAATGTAAGTGCTTCCATATTCTGCTACGTACTTTTGAATCATTTTATCATCTGTATATTTATCGTCTACCTCTACTGTAGGTGAATCCTTTTTTAAGGTTGTTCCAAATGGGGGATTAGTAAGGATTACATCAAATCTATTCCTGAAAATACCGTTAACATTTAATAACCCATCGTTATGATGAATACCATTGTGACCATCACCATGCATAATCATGTTCATCTTTGAAACCCTTGCCATTCTTGGGTTTGCATCTGTTCCAAAAATAGTTTTGTGGGATAGCTTTACTATCCTTTCTTCCTGTTCAGCATTGATTTTTTTTAAAAATGAATCGTATTCCTGCTGTAATTTTTCATCATCAATTTTTTCTAAGTTTTCACCAAAAATTTCTTTTTGTTTCTTCTTTTTCAAATTAATGTATTCAAGATCAATTTGATTTTTTATTAGCTCAAAGGTTTTAATCAGAAAACCACCACTACCAGCACAAGGATCACAAATAAGTTCATTTTCTTTCGGACTAAGCAATTCAACAATAAAATCAACGATAGGTCTTGGTGTGAAAAACTGACCAAGTTCACCTCTGAATGTTCTGCCTAAAAATTTCTCAAAAGCAATTCCTTTTACATCTGCACTTGTGCTTGTTAAATTGTAAATTTCAAGTTCTTTTACAATTTGCTCAAAGCTATTTTCTCTAAGTTTTATTCTTTCATTTGGTTCAAAAATTTTATCCTCCTCAAATTCATCTTTAACATCTTCAAAGAGCCTTTGCATATAAGAAGTTTCTTTCTCACTTTTTCCTTTGCTTAAATTCCACGCATCTTTTAATCTATCAAATTGACTTTTAGAAAAGATTGCTTCTTGTTTGGGTTTTCTTTCATACATTATTTTAATAAACAAAATTTTGCTTATTTCGTCAAATGCAGCCTCAGGACTTAGTTTGTCATTATTTCTAATAATGTTATGACATCTATGCAAAAGTTTAGCAAATTCATCTCCAGTAAACTCTTTTGTTTTGGATAAAAATTGCTTTAGCTTGTTATTGTCTGAAATATCTGCCAGTGTGGGTATATTGTTTACTGGTGATAATTGTAATGGAATTTCATCTTCAACTGTTTTGTAAACTTGTAATTCATTACCATTACTAATAGCAAACAGTTTTGCTCTACTCCAAGTTGCATAATTATAACCTTGATAACAGTCTTCAACTTTTAATTTTATATTACTTGCTTTTAATTCTGCAACCAAAAAAGCGGTTTTTTTTTGTTTTTTCTCTTGCTCACTTTTCCACACAACCAAATCTGCACTTGCTCTGCCTGTTCCTCTTTGTGACTTTGTTAGCTTAATTTCTTGAGCCATTTGATTTAAAGAATAGCCATAATCATTGACCAACTTACATATGAATTCTTGTCTGACATTTTCCTCTGGTGTCATTACTAACCATTTATTTAATAAAGGAGCAAAAATTTTATCGTCTTTTATTTGAGTTTGCAATTGCATATTTTGATACTGAATATTAAGAGGTTATTAAAAATTTCCTCAATGTTTATAAATTATATGTATTAGTACTTTTTCTTTTATTTGGACATTTTTTGATATAGATGTAATCACATTGTTTTAATTAAGTAATCAGAAGCATCTTTGTTTAATTTAATTCCTTTTGATTCTAATTCTTCTATAATAGAAGCTTTGAAATCCAACTTGTTAATGAAGTTTTTATGTCTATTATCAAAAACTCTAAAAATATCATCCCAAGTCATTGCATAGATTTCATAATTTTTTATTTCTTGTACGAGGAACTTTTTATTTTTAATTGCCTGATTTTCATAAAGTCCTTTTATGTAAGAATCTACTTCTTTTCCGATAAGGTAAAATTTCCAATTTCTCAATTGACTATTGAATTCTGGTTTTTGTATAATAATATTCATGTAATCTTCTATTTGAGAGAATTGATTTTTCCCAATAACAACAGAAGGTCTCTTTAATTCTACTAAAATATTATCCTCAATCATTAAATCATCCTCAATATTTGGAGTATCAACTTTTTTGGCAATAAATATATCAGGTCTTTTTAACCTATTTTTTTTCTCAATCTTTTCAGGAATATCTTCTCCCTTATCAATAAAATGAAGATAATTATTTAAAACTATCTCAAAATTTTTGTCTGCTGAAACTAAGTTATATTGCTCCCCAAATAACCAATAGTTATTTTCGATTGCTTTTTGAATATGATCCCGTTCATTGGTGAATTTCTCTAATTCATAAATTAATGTTCTTAATTTAGCAACAACATTAAATCTATTTTCGAGAAACTTTACTAATTCAGCTATATGTACAAGTTTAGTTTTTTGAAGTATTTCAGATAATTCTTTTCTTTCATTATCAGTAAGGTTTACAACATTGTCAACAATATTTATAACATGTTCCCTCTGCTCTGAATCAAGTATAAGATTTAAAAAGCCTACTATTGTCTTACTTTGAGTATCTTTTAATCCTTGAAATATTTTTGGTTGAACTGTATATAGTTCTTTGATTACATTTTCTAAATCTTTTTTTCTAAGTTGTTCGTAATTATTATTTTTAAAAGCAGGTAATATTCTTTTTTTATTAAAATCATCAATGAGCTTTTCTGCTTGATGATGTTTTATAAAAGTTTTTTCTTTATCTCCTACATATTCATTCAAAAGATGTAAGAGTGTCTTATAAATATGATCTGTTTGGTTTTTATCTGCAAAATCAAGAGTAGGTATCTCGTTTTCAGTTTTTTTAAAAGAATTAAAGTAATTACTCTCTATATATAACGAATGATGAAAATTTTCTGTTTTATTATTAAAAGATGTATGCTTTCTATCAATTTGCTTTTTCTCACTATTTAAAAAATAGTAATAGTATTTTTCTCCTATTTTATATTTCCATCTTAAATAACTAACTTTGAATGAGAAATCTCCAATCAAAATTAATTTGTCTTCATTTTCTTCAATAATTTCGAAATAGTTTAGAGGAGTATTATTTACTAAAATTTTAAAATCGTTTTCTTTATTCAAATATAAAAACCAGCCAAACTCACTTGCTAAAAAGTTTATGAAACTTTTACTTTCTAATAAGTCCCCTGTTAAGGAGTGAAAATTACTAAATAAAACTGTTGTACCTGTTTTATCATTTTTCAATATTTTATTTTCGTAGGTAGAAAAATCTTGACTACTATCTCTGTTTATTTCTATTTTATAATTTAATTTTTCTTTACCTTCGGTCTCAAAAGTTGTGTCCCATACTGCATTATCACAAAATGTTATAAAAGAAAATCTACCTTTTCCTTTTTTTCCCTTAATAAACCCAGTTTCAGAAAATGAAATTTTTTTTTGTGACACATTGAAGTTTCCAAACGTGTCATCAATATTTGAAATACTAATACCTGTACCATTATCAGAAATTGATAAATGTTGAAGATAACCCACTTCATTTGAATCAAAATTAATTCGTATAATATCTGCTCCAGCATCAAATCCATTCCATATATATTCAGCTAAAGCTTTATAATCTGTTGGTAAACCACTACTTTCGATGCTTTTTGAAGTTAGTTTAGCAGAATGTTTAACTTTATTATTGTTCATAATTATAGTTCACAATTAGGTTAAATTCAATGAATAATTAGCTTTAATCGTTAAAGGTACAGAAAATAAAAATTTTTTTTCTAAAATTTTTTGACATTAATTATTTAAGAGTTAATCCCCCTATATTAACATCCCCCCACCAATTCTTAGGGAATTCATCCCCCCGACCACTTGTAAATATGCAAAAATTTCACAGACATAATTATAAATTCAAGTTGAAAGCTGGGTTTGTTTGCTATGTAAATTTCAATTCTTGTGGTGTTATTTCTAACTCAAAAATCAAAAACAATGGTAAGAATTATCAATTACAAAAAAAGAGTATCAGAGAACAAGGAATTCTTTGTACTGGAAGTTTCAGGAGGTATTGAAATGGTATTAAGCAAAACTACAGGAATGTATTATGCCACTTCTAAGAAAGCCACCATTACATCAACATTCGACGAAGAAACCTGTAAATCTTTAATTGGTTCAGAATTTCCTGGTTCAATTGTTAAAGAAGAATGTGAGTCTTATGAGTACACCATTCAAGATACAGGAGAAATCATTACATTGTCCCACAGGTATATTTACAGAGCAGAAGAATTAATAAATTCTCAAGTATATTCAGCTCCAGGTAACTTGTCAATGGTTGATTAAATTTCCTAAAATGTCCAAATTTTACTGTAGAATCATATATAGGTTCAGGTAAAATCTGGACATTTTTATTTTTTTAGCATCAGATTTTCCTTTCTTATATATAATAAAAAGGAAAATCTAATGCTTTTCAGATATAGATTTGTTTTATATATCTGCACAAAATTTCCTTTAATATAATATAGTGTTAGGAAAGAATGTGCAGGAGAATTTAATACTTCACCTGGAAATAAATATTTGTAATCCAGGTGAAACGCGAAGATATTCACAATTATTCGCTCCTTATTTGAGTTTTACCTGGAAATATATATATGCTTTGTTGCTTTTATATCAACAAAATACAAACTCATCCTTTTTCAGGTGTTATGTAGATATAGTTATAAATAGCTAAAACTTACTCAGGTAAAGTTTTGAACTTTAGAATCTCAAAGGTCTCAATTTCTAACTTTTGAGCAATAATGTGCAATGTATATGCGGTAGGATTGGTATTCCCAGCTTCTAACCTGGACATATTAGACTTTTCAAAGTTGCATAAAGCAGCCAATTCAACTTGAGAAATGTTTTTCTTTTCTCTAAGCTGTTTTATACGCTTTCCTATTGCAACTTGATACTCTTTTTTATCCACTTTGGCTGAATTAAACAATAATTAGAATACACTTTAACTACTAAAAACCGTAAGGAAATGTGATAAACTCTAACTCTATTTGTTTATTAATATTAATAGCCAAAAGTGGTCATAAATGATAATTATATGGTTATCATAAATGATACATTTACTATATTTGAAAAACTTTAATAACTACATATTATGAAACGTATTTATATTCTATTTCTAATCTTATTTTCAATTTTATCATTTCAATTCTGCTATTCACAACAAGATATTACGATTGATACACAGTATAGAATTAAGTCAGATAGGGGTGTTGCTAAAGAAAACTATTATTTTGGATTTTTCCCTTCTGATGGCGTTCTCTACACGAATGATAAAGATTTAAGTATTCAAAAACAATATTATATAAAGTTTAAGAATACCTTTTACGACAATGCTAATTTGTTTAATGTTGCTTATACAACAGATGCTGTACAACACACATTAAAAAAGAGACCAAATTCAGAGTTGGGAGCATTTTCAATTATTTATGACGAGAAAAATGGAAATGTGGTTGGAGTTAGGGTTGTTACACAAGATTCAAGTGAAATCTATTTAACGGAATTTGGGGCAAAACTTTTAGATAAAATATAGCTTATGATTATCTTATTGAAACTACTAATAGGCTTAACTATAACGCTGATTGTTATATGGCTGAGAATACTTGAAGTAAGTGAAAACAAAAGAAAGTTAATTAATCTTTACAGCTATGTACTTATTTTTGGAGGGCTTATAGGAATTAGCTTTATCCCGGATAATGATTACGAAGATGGAACTTACTGTGCAGAAATTCATTACTATAATCCAGAAACCGAGACTGAATCTAAATATTTTTTACCAGTTTTTGTCAAAGGTGGCAAATTAGTTAAGCTACAATGGTCAAATGGTGGATGGTTAGATGAATCTCATTTTAAAGCACCAAATATTTCAGATGGAACAGCCACATTTACTTCTGATAGTGGTTATGAATATGAAGTTGAATTATTAAACAGTAAAAGCAAATGTAACTGAATGAAACTAAAGATTATAAATTCTCTAAATAATCTAAAACAGCTTAACGACAATCCTTTTACATTACAAAAGATTGCTTATTGGCTGTATGAATACAACAATTTATACAAGGAAGTTAAAAATTATTCTGAGATTCTTTGTGAGCAATGTCAGCAATGGAAAGCTAATGGTTTGCCTTATGACTGTTTACAAGAAGCTGAGTATTGTACTAAGAGATATAGGTATTTTACGAACTTTTACGAAGAAGTTGAATATGGGATAAAAATGCAGGAATTAGATACAGTTTGTAAAGTTGCACTTGAAGAATACAATGCTTGTAGTAATAATGATGTGCTTCTAAAAAATTGGTTGATAAAGTACTTTGATATTGGTTACAATAAACTGGCTATTTTCTATTATGACCATTTGGATTATAGTGTTAATGATGATGAGGTAGTTCATCCTCATTTTGGAAACTCGCCAATTGGAGAGTTTGGAGTTTGTATTGACAGGAGATATTATAAGAACCTTATTAAATTTGATGATGTATTTAAAATGCTATTTTATGAGAGAAAAATATATCCAGAAAAACTAAAAGAAATAGAAGAGGAAATGCAGAATATAACTATACCTATGATTCCAATTCCTAAAATTGATTAACAGCCACCTAAGAGGTGGTTTTTTTATACCCTTACATTAATGAAAAACAATATTTATGATTACTTAATTTTTAAACTTGACAGTGAATATACAGAATACGAATTTGATTTAATTTCTATTCCGCCTTATGAATTTATTGAGAATGGATTATCATTAGAACCCTATGAATATTTTGGTCAAATACATGAAGTTTTAGAGTTAAGAATAAAACACATTCTTCTATATTTTAATGCTGATGTATTGATAAGAGTAGAGTTCCTATATCCAGGTGACATTTTAGATTTTTTAAAACAGAAATTAGAAGAGATGCAGGATATTGAGTTACCAGAATATATGATGTTGATTCTGAGAAAAGATAAGAAATTCTCTGTATTGATGTATCAGAATAAACTATTACAAAACAATTTAAACTAAAGAAATGAATAATATTATATCAGAAGTTTCTGAAATCCAGGTATCTTACAAACCTAACAAAATTGTAAATTTAAAGATTACGACAAGCTTTGATGCTGTTCAAATTATAAGAAATTTTTGGAATGAAGAAACAATACAAATGCAGGAAGAAGCAAAAATATTATTTATGGATTCTTCAAATACAGTAATTGGAGTTTATAGTTTATCTAAAGGTGGGCTTACAGGAACTTTAGTTGATATTAGATTGATTTTATCAGTAGCTTTGAAATGTTTAGCTACAGGGATTATCTTTGTTCATAATCATCCAAGTGGTAATCTTAATCCAAGTAATGCAGACTTATCAATTATGAACAAGCTAAAAACAGCTTGTAAACTCTTAGATATTGCTCTTCTTGACAGTATCATTATTACAAAGGGAAGTTACATGAGTTTTGCTGATGATGGATTATTGTAGTTCAAATAGAGGATAAAAGGCATAATTTTAGGCATACTTACAAATAGTAAATATTGATGGTGTTTTTGTAAACATATTTAGCTCAGTTGGTTAGAGACAGGGATTGATAATCCCAGTGTCCCTGGTTCGAGCCCAGGTGGGACCACAGACAACTGAAAACAGTTAAAACTAACTGAACACAGTTAAACGTAAATCCTTGTATTCATAAGTAATACAAGGATTTTTTTGTATATTTACTTTTAGGATTGTTCAATTATATTCATAAAATAGTGTCCTTTTTTAGTATCCCTAAAATGTAATTATTGTGAAAATTAACTTTTCTTTAAAGAAGCTAGGTCAACAGATTTAATAGTTTTGGTTGCTTGCCCTAGATATACAATCGAGATATTTAATTAAACCAATACATCAAATGATAAATTATCCCGAATTACTAATTTTCTATCTATTGATAAGCTTCTCAAGCCTATCCATCATTTCGTCTTTCTCTTTCAACATTCTTTCGTACAAAGCAATCTTTTCATCGTATAACTGAACAACTTTATCAATAGGATTGAAGGTGCAATATGGATTAACTGCGTTTAACGTTGATTCATCATTACTAGTAAATGTATTTGATATAACATTAATAGCAGCTTCTTCATCAAAATTCTGAAAAGCTTCGACAGGAATTCTTAGTGCGGTAGAAATTGCTTTCAAAAGATTTTCTTCAATGACTTCTTTCTGCTCTAACAGAGAAATTTTCTTTTGATTCCATTCCTCACCTAAGTCAAAAGCCAGAGCTTCCTGCTTGATGCCAAGCATTTCTCTAAAGCGTTTCACATTTCTGCCCTGATGTATTCTCTGTTCCATAGCGGTAATCAAAATTTTAAAGGCTTAAAGATAAGCCATTTCTGTTAATTTATTTGAATAGTGAAATTAAAAAATTATCTGTAAAATACCCATTCACTTGTATGTTTTATTCTTTTAAAGTGTAGATAATTTGCATACAAGAGCAGAATTTAGTTGGTTGATCGTATTCTAATGGAATATAAAATATCCGGCAACCTTTATTACCACTGGGATTAACGATCCGCGGATAGCCCCCTTGGATACCTGTTAATTTGCAGCAAGATTACAAGCGGATAATATATCAAAGAATCCCGTTTTGCTTAAAGTGGATTATAATGGCGGACATGGTGGACGTGATCTTCTTTTAAAACAGAAATACGCAAATCTATCAGATATTTTCGCATTTGCCTTGTGGCAGTTGGGGCATCACGACTATCAGCCTAAACAAAATATAAAAAAGTAAATGTCCCTTTCCCGTATCTCATAAGAAAATAGTGACATGTTTTTCTACTAGAGGCCTATCCGTACTTTTCTTTCCATTCCTTTTTCAGACGGGTGTAGATTTCATTCTGCTCTGCCTCTTTCCACTTTTTAAAAAAGATGTCGGCGGCGATCGCTTTTTCAGGATCACCGGTTCCGCGCTTTAGGAGTTCATAATCATGTTCAGCATCATATTTTTTACCGCCTTTATAATTAAAATAACGTCTGGCACGCGTAAATCCCATCTGTAGGTATTTTCGGGCCATGTCTGCGCCTACAAAGTCTGCGGTGTCCAGGTATTGTAGAAAAAGAGAATAGATCTTATCAGAACTTTCGGTGGCAATATCGGGAGTTTTGAACCGCCAGTACCGGCCAATTTCACTTTTGTACGGTTCACAGATCAGTACGCCCTGTTCACCTTTACCCACTCTGTATTTTTCCGGAGATTTCCTGTAATCGATGTCCGGGTTCCAGGGATAGTCTGCAGAATTGAAATTTAAATAGGTAGGTTTTTTGCTGCTCATCCTGAATTTATACAAACGGGATGCCTTTATTGGTAATACCGGTTGAAATCTATTATGGACGGATATTTATATCAGCCTGTTATCCTGAGCACAACGGTACAACAAAGTTTCAAGACTCTTTATATCGAACGGCTTTATAAGCAAAGCATCAGCCTTAGATTCCGACAGCAGATTTCCTGTTTCTATGGTGGTCGTCATAATGATAATGGGTATAGAAGAAGTTAATGCTGACCTTTTCAGGCTGCGGCTTATTTCCCGGCCCTGCGGAAGGTGATAAAGATGGTCCTCAATCAAAATAAGATCAGGCTGTAAGGCAGAGATCTTTTCCGGAACAAAGTCCGATAGTGGGGAGAGGAAAGTATATCCGGCCTCCGTAATGATGATCTTCATCACATCAAGAATAGCCTTGTTGTTTTCAATGACCAGAACTTTCTTCGGTACGGAGCCGGGCGCCTTAATCCGGTACGAGGTATCATTAATATCGTAGTCTTTATAGCCAGGGATGGTATTGCTGAGTGGAAAATTCATCTTCTTCTTATTATTACCTGGCCCAAAGGTATTATACTATAAAAATTCCATTTATGATTTATGTCACAAATAATCGAATTAAAACAGTCTTATACCTCGTGAAAATGTTTGTCAGGTTAATCTCACAGTATTGATAGCACGGACCCACTCAGATTGGTCGCAGCGGGTACACTGATGATTTCCGGGAACTAACTTTTTGACATGTCCGCAATAGGTGCATGCATAGATATCTTCATCAGAGACATTTTCTGATTTTTTATGGTAGGGCTTTGGGAGAACAGGCAGACCATATTTAACCTCATCATCGGTAAAATAATAGAAACTGATTTTTCCCGTCGTTTCCAGGATGGCTGTTTTTACCTGCCCGATATGCTCAATAGATTCCTGTCTCATTTCAGAAAAAAACTCGTCTTTAGCGAAAGTATGATCTTTTCTGATGCCCATTACAAATTCGCCGTCTTCGATCACGTAGATGGGTTCTCCTTCAATAATGTTTTCAAACTTTTCACTCTTAATGGCAAAATAGGTGATAATACGATAGAGGAGGATAATGGCTGCAAATACAATAACAGACGGAACTATCGGTGCCTCTTTGGTAAACATAGGATCGCCGGCAGCAGAACCCAAAGCAATAATTATAGCAACCTCAAACAAGGAGAGCTGGCGTACACCTTTTTTCCCGGAGAGTCGTAAAATAAGAAGTACCATGCTGAACATGATGAGTGTGCGTATGACAATTTCAAGGGCAAAGCTGAAATTAAGGTCTCCGATGAATATTTCGTTCCAATCTAAGTTCATAGTTTTTACTTTTGTGAATAGAGTTTAAAGAGGGGCATAGTGCTAATAACAAATTTGTAGCCAACAGTCAAATTTCTGCCGAAATCATAAAAATGAGTGAATAATATTTTATTTTTACTTCCTTTATCAGGAATCGCCGAATATTTGAACTCATAATTACAAAATATCATGAATAGCTCTGAAAAAACAATTAAAAAAGTAGTAGGGAGATTGAATTAAAATATGTTTAAATTAAAAATTAACAATACGGACGTTTTGCCCTATGTCCTTGCAACCTTAATTTTCGTGCTTATTATTCTTAACGAGCTGAATGCTGAAGGAGTGATCCGGCTGAGGTACGGTTTTGAATATCTGGGATACGCGTTACCGGTCATCATGGCATTAGCTGTCTTTAATTATGTGAAAAAAATTCATCATCCTGACGGAATCAATCTTGCAGATCTGGTTTCAACAGATGATATAAGAGTCCGCAATTTTCGGTACAGAGGATCTGTCATAAAAGCCACAGACGTTTCCTTTATCAAAATATATTTTTCGCCAAAGGAAATGTTCATCTATTACCGGAATTTTTTTCCCATAAGAATTTATAATGGTCCTTTTACGGTATGTAAAAAAGATACCTTTACTTTTGCAGGATTTCTTATAAAGGAATTTGAAAAAACAGGAGCCCATACGGTGCAGTTGCAAATTGAATCGCAAAACGCATTCAGTAACTATACATTTTATCTGACAAATGTTTCCGAAAAAGATATGAAACTTATAGAAGCTTATTTTAAATATTTCTAATACTGTAGCATTTATTTAATGAATATCCCCAATAAGATCAATGGCTGAACATACAAAAACAAAAATGACATTAATAAACACTATTGACAGATTTCATTAAAATTAATACATTTACACCATCTAAAAATGTCTAAACCATTCCGGATTATTTGATTTAACTAGATTTCATTTGATAGTTTTGTCGGTTATGACTTTAATACGAATAGAAATTTATGAGAATAATCGAGTGTCATGAGGAAAAGATCCATCTCGCCGGTCAGGTACAGGATTTAGGCTTTCTATTGGTCTTCCAGGACAGATGTTGTGTCGCCGCAAGTGACAATGCCCGTATCGAAGGATGGGAATCCTCCTCATTGGTAGGGAATTCTCTGGCTGACATCCTTAAAAGTCTGTTACCTGGGTATAGCGTTGAACAGGTCGAAAAGAATATTCAGGATAAGATATTTTACCGTTTTGTTGAACGGATCCGCTTGGCACAGCATGATTATTTTCTGAGCATCTACCAATACGATGGTAGGATCTATCTGGAAACCGAATTGGCACATCCCGAACAGATCAAGACCACCAAACTGTATTATTATGCTAAATATATTGAAGATCAGAGCCGTATTGGCACATGGCAGTCGCTTACCGATCTGGTTCGTGAGATTATAGGTTTTGATCGGGTGATGGTGTATAAATTTCTGGAAGATGAAGGGGGACAGGTTATTGCAGAATCGAAACGGAACGATATCGAATCATTTTTAGGGTATCGTTATCCTGAGTTTGATATACCGAGACAGGCAAGAGAACTCTATAAAGTTTTTCATGCCAGACATACGGCTGATGTCGATGCACCTGTGCATGGGCTGATAGGACTGTCGAAAGAATCGGTGGATCTCAGCCGGTGCAGTATCAGGGCCATGTCACCATTGCACCTTCAGTATATCCGGAACTCCGGGGCAAAGGCCAGTGCCAGCTTTTCAATTATTATCGATGGTGAGCTGTGGGGTCTGGTTACCTGCCAGCATTATCATCCCCGACATGTCGATCTCTCGCAGAGGCATTTGTGCGTTTTTCTGACACAGTATGCAGTGAATAACTATCTGGCCGGAAAACAGAAAGAAATGTTAGCTTTTCAGGATACGATCGGTCATATGGAGACTGAGCTAAAAACCGAACTGTTGGTAAACAGGGGCAGATTTACTATTTTAGAAAAGTTCGGTTCACAGATTATGGATATCATGTCTTCTGATGGGGTGATCATCCGCCACGATCAGGGGTTTAAACAGTATGGAGAAGTACCTTCGCCGGAACAGATCTTACAGATGGACCACACCATTGGCGAAAGCGGATACGAATCGATTTATTCGACCCATCAGTTCAGGACGGATGGTGAGAATGAGGAATCAGGAAAAGCAGGAATCTTTCCGGGTGTGGTTCGATTGGATGTAATTCCCAGTAGTAATTGGTATATTTATGTTTTCAGAAAGGAAAGAATCGTAGACGAAATCTGGGCGGGGAAACCTGTAAAGATACAGGAGGTTGACAATGTTAATGGCGTCAGCTTTTATTCACCACGTACATCGTTTGATGCCTGGATCAAAACTACGGAAGGAAAATCAGAGGAATGGAAGCTGTCTGAAATCCAGTTTTTGAAAGACATCGGCCAGATTGTTCAGCAGTCTATCGCCCAGCGGGGTGGTGAGATTGAAGAGCTTAACAAAGAACTGGTCCGTTCAAATAATGCCCTTGAAACGTTCAGTTATACACTGATGCACGATCTGAAAAATCCCCTGACCTCCATTCAGCTGTCGGCACAGTTGATTGCCGGCAAAAAGAATCTTTCCGAAGAAATGAAGTTGAAGATGGCAGCCAATATCATCGAGGGTTCGAAACTCATTACCGAAATGATGGATAAAGTCTATAAGATCTCCAAGGTGACCCAGGTAGAATTTGAGTTTGAAATGATCGATCCCGAGTCTAAGATCTTGGGTATTATAGAAAACGCCATGCAGCAATATCAGGTTCCGAACCTGAAATTTACGGTTAAGAACTGTATTCCGATCTGGGGCGAGAGAACCTTGTTGTACCAGCTGTTTTTAAATCTTGTCGGAAATGCCATAAAATACAGCAGTAAAGAAGCCCAACCTGCCATTGAAGTGTACAGCGAATATGAAAACGACGAGATTTGTTATACCATTACGGATAACGGAATCGGAATGGATTTATCGGATAACCTCAATATTTTTGAGATCTTTAAGAGACTGCCGAATACTGACGGCTTTGAAGGTTCAGGTATCGGACTCTCTATTGTAAAGAGAATTGCGGATAAACTTAATGCTTCCGTATCGGTTGAAAGTGAGCCGGGACAGGGAACTACCTTCACTATCAGATTTAAAAAACAGGATTAATCTATAAATAATGGTACCACATCTGTATTTGTTGCATAGTATTTGCATATTGAAGTTTGCCCTTCAGGGAATAGCATCATTCCAAAAACTATTATAATATGAAAACAGTATTTATCCTTGAGGATGAAAAAAATATAAGAGAAGCTTTAGAAATTTTATTATCGTTTGATAATTATAATGTGATCTGCTGCCCTAACGTGAGTGAGTTTTACACAAAATCATCTACTGTGATTCCCGATCTGTATCTTCTCGATGTAATGCTGCCGGACGGTTCGGGCATAGACGTGTGCAACTATGTTAAACAGACAGACGGAACCTGCAATGTACCGGTTATTATAATGAGTGCCCATGCCAAAGCCATTGAAATAGATCAGGCCTGCAGACCCGATGCCTTCATCAGCAAACCTTTTAATATGGATGATCTCCTGGATAAAGTGGCACAGCTGACTGCAGGTACAATATAGCCCATTCTGAGCCGATTCCAGTAAAATCTTATAGGTGGTATCAGCATTCAGATACCTGCCGGGAAACAGGCCTTTTAAGTAGCTGGTATTTGTATCTCTGCAGAAACAAGAATATCTTCCTCCTTTTGATGCGAATATAAATAACAAGGCAGTCATTTAATCAGACCATCAGCCGGGTTTATAAGATGGTCTCACAAAACCTATCTTCTTTTAGTAATTTAGCTTAAAATTTCTATGTCATATATACTGAAAACAACTACAGCCGGACTTATTTACATATGGCCATCCAGAGTGATCAATGTAAAAAAGCCGAATGCTACTGACGGGGCGAAAATTTTGGGTAAGCCGGTAATCGTTAATGTTAACCAGATAGGCTTTCTTAGTTTTAATGTAGAAGGCAAAGTAACTTTTTTTATGGCTAACGGATTCGAAATATCGATGAACGTACCGTATGATGCTGCTGAAGAAGCGTTGAACTGTGCAAAGGAGCATACTGAAAAAACCATCAGCGGATAGCAGTATACCTATAACACTTAAGGTATTTAAGTAATATATTTCGCTTGCAAGAAGTACACTGAAGTTGTGTTGAAAATCTTTAATTTCTTCTGAAGCGCACTTAATTCTACGGTATTTTTTTAGCTTTATAAGTTTACTTAAAGAGAGAGTAAATAAACACGCCGTTACCGCACGAATCCCTTCGTGTGGTTGTCTGAAATCCTAAATTTTTTTAAACACTTAAGTTATTTTAGTAATCTACTTTACGTGGAAGAAGTACACTTAAGTCTCGAAAATCTTTGATTTTCTTGTGATGTGTTCTTGATTCTATAGTATTTTTTTAAACCTCTTAAAGTATATTTAAGTGTGAGATAGTAAATACCACACCGCTACCGCACGAATCCCTTCGTGTGGTTGTCAGAAATCCTAAAGTTTTTTTAACACTTAAGTTATTTTAGTAATCTACTTTACGTGGAAGAAGTACACATAAATCTCGAAAATCTTTGATTTTCTTCTGATGTGCACTTAATTCTGCGGTATTTTTTTAAGCTTTCTAAAGTGGATTTAAGTTTGAGATAATAAATACCACACACCGCTACCGCACGAATCCCTTCGTGTGGTTGTCTGAAATCCAAAAAAATTTTTACACTTCAGTTAATTTTAGTCATATATTTTACGTGGAAGAAGTACACGGAAGCTTTGTTGAATCTTGATTTTCTTCTGAGGTACACTTAATTGTGCGGTATTTTTTTTAAGCTTTCTAAGTGGATTTAAGCTTGAGATAATAAAATACCACACGATAGAATCGTGCGGTAGCGTTGTTGAACTGTTATAGAGGGTTTTGATGTATGTAATGGTCTTTATATGATAAGCTGTGAATATAGGATTGAGATAATAAATACCACACGCTAGAATCGTGCGGTAGCGTTGTTGAACTGTTTATAGAGGGTTTTGCTGTATGTAATTGGTCTTTATATGATAAGCTGTGAATATAGGATTAAGATAGTAAATACCACACGATAGAATCGTGCGGTAGCGTTGTTGAACTGTTATGGAGGGTTTTGGTGTATGTAATTGGTTTTTAATATGATAAGCTGTAAATAAGGGATTGAGATAATAAATACCACACGATAGAATCGTAAGGTAGCAGTTTATTGTAAGAGTTCAAAAGCCATAGAACCTGAAAAAGGCCGTCTCAATCTATGAAACGGCCTTTTATATCTTTGTCAGCTTCCTATGCGGAAATGATTTTATATTATAATTTTCTACCGGTCATTCAGTTGCCGGGCAGGTTCTTTTCATAAATCTTTATGGCTGACCGCTTCCTCCCGCAGCTCCATAAATATGCCCGGTGGTAAAGCTGGCATCATTGGCAGCAAGCTGAACGAAGATCGAAGCGAGTTCAGCAGGCTGTCCCGGTCTTCCTAACGGGGTATCTTCTCCAAATTTAACAAGGTTTTCCTGGGTCTGCCCGCCGCTGACTTCCAGAGCGGTCCAAACCGGTCCCGGTGCCACCCCGTTTACCCGTATTCCTTTAGGTCCGAGCTGTTTGGCCAGAGACTTCACATAGCTGGTGGTCGCTGCTTTGGTTTGGGCATAATCATACAGATTTTCTGAAGGGTCGTAAGCCTGAACTGATGAAAGACCTATTATAGAAGAACCTGGCTTCAGATGCGGAAGTGCTGCTTTTGTGATCCAGAACGGCGCATAAATGTTGGTCTTCATGGTCCTGTCAAACGCTTCGGTACTGATATCCAGTATCGAATCATTGCTTTTCTGGTGACCGGCATTATTAATCAGGATATCCAGTCCGCCCAATTGCTGTACGGCTTGGGCGACCAGTTTTTTGCAGAATTCCTCATTTCGGATATCGCCGGGAATGGCAAAGGCCTTGCGTCCTGCTTTCCGGATCAGCTCAATAACTTCTGTGGCATCAGATTCTTCTTCAGGAAGATAATTGATTGCCACGTCGGCACCTTCGCGTGCGTAGGCAATGGCTGCTGCGCGGCCGATCCCGGAATCTCCTCCGGTGATCAGTGCTTTTCTGCCCATCAGTCTTCCGGATCCTACATAACTTTTTTCACCATGGTCCGGAACCGGATCCATTTTACTGGCCAGTCCGGGAAAGGGCTGAAACTGACTTTTGAAAGGAGGCCTCGGATATTTGGTTGTTGGGTCAGTAAGGTCAGGCCCTGTCATACTTCGTGGCTTCTGATTTTGAGATGACTGTGCCAGCGCTGCCGGAGCCACAGTTGCGATAGCAATGGTAGATGCTATTTTTCCTAAAGCATTTCTTCGTGTAATAGATTTTTCCATGAGATTTACTATTTTGTGATGGTTTGGGTATATATAATCCTCAAATTTAATGGATTTAAGGATCGATTAAATGTTTAATCAACTTATAAAAACTAATTTTATGCCGTTTGACCTACTATTTATAAATTATTGTAATCTATTTCATGTTAATTTAATTTCCATTCAAGTTCAGAGGATATAGGCAGGGTTTATCATTCCGGGAAAGGCATCACTAAATAAGATGATTTTTTCTGGTATTCATATACCATTTTAGATGGGCAAATAAATTACTTTGTATATATTTGTCATATTATGATTACCCAAGAAAGTTTGTCGGATAAAGGCTTCAGCCTGGATTTAATCATTCAGGCATTAACCTCATCTTCGGCACCTACATCCATCTATTCAGGAGAAGATATGATCATTCGTTTTGCCAATGCGGGCATGTTAGCGCTGTGGGGCAAAGACTCATCCGTAATAGGCAAGCCATTGATGGAGGCAATCCCGGAGCTGGAAGGCCAGCCCTTTTTAGAACTGTTGCGGGAGGTCTGGCGTACCGGCAAAACGTATTCGGTATCCGATGCTCCTGCAAAACTGATAAAAAACGGAGAGGAAACGCTCGATTATTTTGATTACGAATATAAAGCACTTATTGGTGATGATCATAAAACATGGTGTATACTTAATACGGCATTAGAAGTAACTTCACGCCGTGAATTTTTACAGCAAATACAGCAGAAAGAAGAACGGGAGCACGCTCTTAATGAAGAAATGGCCGCCACGCTTGAAGAGCTGACCTGTACCAATGAAGAGCTCAGCCATTCTATAAAGCAGCTGGCTGATAGCAGGGAGTATATCAGAACTATCATTGAACAGGCTCCTGTAGGAATTGCCATGCTGAAAGGCCCGGAACATATCATTGAAATTGCCAACCCGGCTATTCTCACGATATGGGGTCGCACAGAGGCGGAAGTTATTGGCCACCCTCATGAAAATGCCCGCCCCGAGTTGCGGGACCAGCCAGTAAATGGTTGGCTCAGGGAAGTCTACGAAAGCGGAAAGCCTAAAATAAATACTGAGTTTAAGGTAAAGTTGCGCCATAAAGATGGATTGAGAGATGCCATCGTAAACTCGATATACCAACCTATATTTTCTGATAACGGTAATATTTCAGGGGTTCTGATCATTCTTGAAGAAATTACCCGACAGGTCCTGGAGCGGCAGAAGAATGAAAATGACCAGCAGATGCTGGCCCTTGCCATAGATGCAGGGGAACTTGCCACCTTCTACTATCAGCCCGCGACCAACCTCTTTTCCGGAAATACTCTTCTTAAAACTTGGTTTGGTTTGTCCTCCGATGAAGATGTAGAGCTTTCCCTAGCATTGGCGGTCATCCTGCCGGAGGACCGGGATCGGGTAATGGCAGCGATTACAAACTCTTTTACGAAAGATTCGGACGGCTATTATTTTATAGAATACCGGATTAAAAATAATACCGACGAAAAGATAAGGATGCTCCAGGCCAACGGCAGAGTTTTCTATGATCAGCAGGGTAATCCGCTGAGCCTTAACGGTACGTTAAGAGATATTACTCAACAGAAGAAAGAGGAAGAACGAAAAGATGATTTTATGGGGATGGTAAGTCATGAACTTAAAACACCGCTTACTTCACTCAGGGCTTATCTCCAGGTTTTACACCGGATGGCAGTGAAGACAGAAAACCTCCTGCAGCAAAATACGCTGGAGAAATCTTTAAAACAGGTGGATAATATGACGGGGATGATTAATGGCTTTCTTAATGTTTCGAGACTTGACTCAGGACAGATGCATATTGATAAAACAGTCTTTGATTTCCAGGTGTTGTTTTCGGAAATTGAGGATGAGGTTCTTTCCACTATTTTCACCCACAGTTTTATCTTTACGTCTTCGGGATCGCAATCTATATTGGCAGACCGCGAGAAGATCTCGCAGGTACTTCATAATCTTATCGGAAATGCAGTGAAGTATTCCCCGATGGGCACAGCAGTCACGGTAGAATATCTCACGATTGGTGATAACCGTTTGAAAGTAAATGTTCAGGATTACGGAAAAGGGATTTCCGCGGATGATCAGAAGCGTATATTTGAGCGCTACTACAGAGTAAAGGATATTAATGACACATCAGTCGCCGGCTTTGGTATAGGACTTTATCTCTGTAAGGAAATTATTGAACTTCATGGTGGTACTATCGAGGTCCGGAGCTTGCCGGAAGAAGGTACTTTATTTTCATTTATTTTACCGATAGACGGACAAAAGCTTAGCTGAATTATGAATAGGCACATGTGATCATCGGATCAAATTTTTCTGGTCCTAAGAGCCCCGGGAGAACTTTCCTGCAATTCTGTGATATGGTCAGCGCATATCAGAAAGATGACTTTACTGTAGAATTGATGAAGATCATACGCCATTATTACCTTACCTCACTCATTCATTTTTCTCAAGCGGCAGAGTAAACCAGAATTCGCTGCCATTTCCCGGCTCACTCTCCACTCCGATCTTTCCCCCGTGATTTTTTATAATATCCGCACTGATGTAAAGGCCTAAACCAAGACCTGTAAACTTCTGGCCATGATAATTGGTTCTGTAATAACGTTCAAACAGGTGAGTGAGATTTTCTTTTGGAATCCCCGGGCCGTTGTCTTTTACACTGATCTTTATTTCTTCTTCACTTATTTTTTCAGCCTTTATGAAAATCTTTTCCGACTGGGGAGCATACTTAATCGCATTGGTGATAAAGTTGATCATTACCTGCCCGATCTGCTGGTTGTCAGCATTCACCATCTGGGCCGTATCGCCCTGAAATATAATTTCCTGTTTTGTACTGTCTCCTAGGTTAGAACAGCAATTGTCGAACAGTTCTGAGAGGACAAAAGGTTTTTTATCCAGTCTCAGGTGTCCCTGCTCAATTCTGCTGGTATCTAAAAGATCAGAGATTAAATGCGAAAGTTTATCTAAGCTTTTAACGGACTGATCCAGAAGTCTTGCTCTGGTTTCACCGGAAAGCTTTTCGTGAGAACGCTGCAGAAGCTGCAGGGTAGCCTTTAAGGCCGTGACCGGCGTTTTAAGTTCGTGGCTGGCAATACTGATGAAGTCATCTTTTCCCTGTGTAATCATTCTGCGGGCCGTTACATCCATAAAAGTTCCGATACCCCCGGAAATTTTTCCTTCTTTGTCAAAGATCGGTGCAGCATTAATGGAAATGAAGAATTTATCCCGGTCCGGAGGCTGTACTCCGATTTCGTGGTCGAACACCGGCTTGCCTGTGGTAAACATAATAGACATGGGATGTTCTTCAGAAGGAAGGGGAGAGCCGTCCAGCCTTAAATTCTGCCATTGCGGGTCATCGTAGGTTCTGTCTTTGATGGTACTTTCACTTATTCCTAATATTTGCTGTGCCATGGGATTGGCATAAATAAGTTGCCCGCTGGCGTCTGTTACACCCACTCCTTCAGCCATTGTTTCCAGGATACTGTGTAAACGCTGTTCACTGTTCCTGAGTGTTTCTTCGAGTGCAATCTTTTCCAGGATCGTCTGCTCTTTTTGCCGAATGGCCAAAACCTGCGGCGTGACCTCCATGGCCATATCGATTACTCCCGTCACTTTACCGTTTTCCATGTATGGGGTATAGGTAAAATTAAAAAAGCCTTTATCTTCTTTCCCGCCACGGTTTAGTTTCACAGAATTGGAATAATCCGAATGAGGCAATCCTTTCCGGTAGGTTTGGATCAGCATATTGGCAGCATGCTGTCCTTTGAGCTCCGGAAGTTCTTCAAATAATGGCTTCCCTATGATTGAAATATCTTTACCGATCAGTTCCAACATAGAGATATTAATCATCGTAATGATAAAATCATCTCCTTTTACCAGCATCATGGCTACCGGCGCCTGTGCAATAAGATTACTGAAGCTTGTTTCACTGTCAGAAAGCTGGTCATTAAGTTTTAGAATAGTGTTATTTAACTGGATGAGTTCTCTGTTTCTATCTTCCAGAAGTTTATTAGAGCTGTCCAAATTGGAAATATCATTCTGAAACCCTTGATTATCAACTCTGAGATCAGCATTTTGGTTTTGCAGCAGATCGTTCAGCATCGTAATCTGCTGATTGGCTGCATCCAGGTGATCATTGGTGGCAGAGTATTCCTCATTCAGTGCACCCAGTTCTTCATTAGTGCTCTGTATCTCTTCATTTAAAGCAGTAAGCTCTTCAGTGTACTCCTGTAATTTGAGTTCCCGTGCCTCCAGTTCCTTTCTTGCCGTTACTCTCTCCGTAACATCCACAATCGTTGCCATTACTGCATCTACATGACGGTTAACATCCAGAAGAGGCTGTAAACTGATGTCGAGATATTTCCTTTCTATATTACCATCTGCATAAGCATTAAAAACAATTTCCCTGATGGAGATCGCTGTGCTTGAAGAATAAACAAGATCAAGCTGATCAGACAGAACCTGGCCTTTGAGCATTGGGAAGATTTCCAGTAACGGTCTGCCTAACACTGTTTTTTGCGTATATCCCCAGATGGTCTGCATTTCGGGATTGGCTGTTTCAATGAGCATATCACGACCTCTTAATAAAGCCAGACCGATGGGAGTGGTCCTTACCAATTCCTGCATTCTGTTTTCAGTAAATTCCAGCTTCTGGAATACTTTCGACAAACGGTTACTGGTATCATTGAGTTTCTCGTTAGTCGCCTTATATTCTTCATTAGCAGCAGCCAACTCCTCATTGATTTTTTGTTCGCGTTCTTCCTTTTCCTTCACCAAGTCCCATGCTCTGATCTTTTCGGTCACATCCACAGTGGTATGGAGGATACAGTAAACCTTTCCTTCATCGTTCAGGATAGGTCTATAGATAAAATCAAAATAGGAGGTGACCATTTCGCCATTAATTTCAAGGGTGGCAGGCGTATTTTTTGTTTCATATATTTTGCCTGTTTGCCATACCTGCTTTAACAGCTGGGTGAAAGGCTGACCTTTTATTTCGGGTAAAGCCTCTTCAATCGGTTTTCCCAGAACAGACTGGTCTTTTCCCCAAATGGTAAGCATTGCATCATTAGCAAGCTGTATCGTAATGTCCGATCCGGTATAGATCGCTGTTGCATCACTGGATTGTTTAAGAATTTCAAGAAGTGCTTCCGTACCCAAGGCAGAGAAAAATCCAATCATAGATTTAAAAGAGATAAATTTTATAAAGCTTACCCGCTAAATCTCAATTGGTTCAACATGGGTAAGAAGATACAAATGTAGACATTTAAAGTAGATATTAATTAAAGAGTTTTCGATAAAAAATAACTTTTAAATCTAAAGTTATTTTCAATTATTTGTGAATAAAAATTGATCTATTTAATTTTCTACGATAAATCTGCAAATTCATGCCAAACATTATTTTTTGTGAGGCTTATTACTGGTTATCGGATGCCAGAAGCTGTCAATTCATTGCCTTCGGAATTACGTTATTAATACCTACCTGCGCATTGGCAGAGATAGCTAACATAAGAAGTGCTGGTACTAAATATTTTTTCATCTTTAATTATTATGATGTTATATGGTAAAAATAATTAAAATTTTTCGAGAAATATTAATATGAATTAAATAATATTATTTAGTTTTATTAATTGTGAGATTAAATTTCTACACACATGATGCAAAATAAAAATGATCGTCAATGGTTCCTTAAAAAGATTAACAGGGTAAGAATAATCACGGATGTTATCCTGGGAATATTCATTACGCTCATTGCGGCGTGTATTGTGATCTGTAGTATTTTTGATGAGGAACTGCACGCCTACAGTTTTGCGAAAATACTTTTTATCATCGTACTGATGCTTTTAATTATGGTGCTGGTTCTCAATCTTTTTTTCTTTAAAAGCTATACAGAAGTATTAAAGATAATGAATGACGAGGATCTGCAGACCTTAATCCAAATAAGTGAATCCCGCTTCTGGCTGGAAAAATATCTTCCTTCATTTATCATTTACTCCGGAAAAATCAGGATCTTTACATGGCTCAGACAACCCGACTTTTACTTTTCAGAATTAAAAGAAATTCAGATAAAGACCCATATCTTCACCAGAGGAAGGCAAAATAAACTGGTTATATTTAAAAAAACTAAAGGAAGATCTTTTTTTTTCTCAATCGACAGTAATCCTGTGCAGAGAAAACATCTCCTGGAAAAAGCTGTTGTTTATCATCCTGAGATCATTATAAAAGACGATTTATACTAGAAACTGATCATGACAGAGTTAAGCCGCCGCATACCATTGAGTTGCCAGGCATGCTTTTAGATAGATAGCAACGAACAATTACCTTAATCCTTTAGAAATTGCCATGATCTGTAATGTGAGATAATGAATGATTAAGTATATAGGGGTTGAAAATCACGTGAATGGCAAGCTGATGCAGGTACTAATCTACTCATATGATAAAAAGAATTTTACTGTTGGCAGCAATCTATGCTGGTGCGACTATACTTCTTACGGTTACCATTTCTGAAAAGAAGTCGTTTATTACTATTCTGGTTCTACTGAATATGGTTTTTTCTGTTTTCTTTGCCTTAGCAGTGTATCAGTACTTCAGACGCTTAGCTCAGGATAACAGGCCATCGGCGGGTGCTTCTGATCGAAGTAATACTGTAAATTTTGACAGTACATCTGTTTTTAAGATTTCGCGGAAACCATTTCTTCTGGGCATAGAAAAAAGTTTCGTCAGCCGTGAAGATTTTTATTTTGACCGGGATTTTTTTTACGCAGTGGATGACGGAACATCGGCATTAAAATATCCGCTGTCAGATATCGCTGAACTCTGCAGTACCTCAACTCAGCTGAACAACAGCCGGGTCTGGAAGATCAAAGTATACAGGGGTCCAGAACTCATAGAATATAAGTTTACACACAATTTTAGCATTTGGAATAAAAACTTCCGTAATTTTTATCAGAGAGTAAAAGAAATCAGACCACAGGCTGTAACATCAGAATGGACCCTATGGAGAATGTAACAGTGGAAGGTTTGTATGGATTTATATCTTTCTGACATCACCTGGCTTTATATATCAGGAAGTTTCCTTAGCGCCTATCCTTTAATAGTAAATATAGAAAACTCCCTGAAAAATCCAGGGAGTTTTACTGTGAAAATGATATATCTAAAAAACTGTAACCTAATTAATTCCCCAGTTCAAGCTGGTTTTTAACAAGACTGTAATAGTCTGCTTTTCTGTTTACCAGATCCTGATGATTTCCTTTCTCAACCACCGATCCGTTTTTCAGAACAATGATCTGATCAGCATTTTTCACGGTGCTTAAACGGTGTGCTACGATAATAACCGTTTTGCCTTTGAAAAATTCCTGTAAATTATCATGAATGATCTTCTCGTTTTCGGCATCCAGAGCAGAAGTAGCTTCATCAAACAAAATGAAATGAGGGTTTTTATAGACGGCTCTTGCGATAAGTACCCGCTGTTTCTGGCCTCCCGAAATTCCGTTTCCTGCAGCACCGATCTTGGTATTATAGCCTAAAGGAAGATTATCGATAAAAGATGAAATATTGGCTACCCTTACGGCATTTTCCATTTTCCGGGTATTGATTTCCACTTCGCTGGTCGCAATATTTCTTTCGATGGTGTCGGAGAAAATAAATCCGTCCTGCATCACTACGCCGTAGTTTTCGCGAATACTTTTCGGTGATAAGGTAAGAATATCATCATCATTGTAATGAATGGATCCACAAGTCGGATCATAAAACTTTAATAATAATTTCATCAAAGTTGTTTTACCGCTTCCGCTGGCTCCGACGATGGCGGTAACTTTTCCTTCCGGAATAAACAGGTTGACATCTTTTAAAACAAACTGTGATTTCGGCCCCTCATATTGAAAAGAGACGCTGTTCAAGGTAATTCCTCTTTCCTCTTCATTTTGTATCGTGGTATTGTCCACGGCAAGAGCTTTCATTCCTTCTTTTTCCTCTTCTTCATGGTTCTGAACTTCATTCAGCCTGGAAAGGCTTAATTTGGCATCCTGCAGGGAACGGAAAAACGAGATCATCTGATTAACAGGAGAGTTCAGCTGTCCGATGATGTAGGAGATCGCTAATAATTCTCCGATCGTCATGGTTCCCTTTACCACCTGTAATGCAGCAAAGAAAGTAACCAATATGTTTTTTAACTGATTCAGGAATTCGAATCCCGAAAACTGGTATTGGTCAACCCGTAAGATGCGGAGGGTAGTTTTGAAAAGTTTGTTCTGAATACCTTCCCATTCCTGTCTTTTATAGTCTTCAAACTGGTTGAGTTTCATTTCTGAAACCCCGTTCAGAATTTCATATACACTTTCCTGGCTTTCCCCTTTCTCCCTGAATCGGTAATAATCCAAGATTTCTCTCTTCTTGAGCCAATATTGAGCCCAGCCTAATGATAATGCGGTTAATGCGGTGTAAATTAATACGATAGATACGTTATAATACCAGAGAACTCCGAAAAATACAAGAAAGGTGATCATGGAAAAGAAGGTCATCAGACTCTGGGAGGTCAGGAAATCTTCTATTCTTTCATTATCCTGGATTCTCTGGGTGAAATCTCCTTTCATCTTGGTGTCGAAGAATCCCATCGGAAGCAGCAGTATTTTTTTCAGAAAGTCTGATATAATGGAAATGCTTATCCTTGTTCCGATATACAGCATCAGCCAGTTTCTTAAAATCTCTATGGTGATACTTCCTATATATAAAACAATCTGAGAAGTAAGAATAACGGTGATCATGTTTACATCCTTCGTATTTACTCCTTTATCGATAAGATTCTGGGTAAGGAAAAACAAGGCTCAGGCAGCTTCCTATTAAAAGCATTCCGGAAAGGAAAAGAAATTTCTTTTTATGCTCTTTAAAATACTTTAAAGCAAAAGAAAGGCTTATTTTTTCTTCTTCGGGAAAAGTATGCTGGTAGAAACTATTGGTAGGGCTTACAAAAAGTGCCACTCCCTCTTCTCCGTCTGACAGCCAGCTTTTCAGGAAATCTTTTTCGCTCATCCAAATTATTCCATGGCTGGGATCGGCAATTTTATATCTTTTTTTACCAGAGATCAGGCTTTTCTTTACATCAAGCAGTACGACAAAATGGTTTTTGTTCCAATGAAGGATGCAGGGCAAGCTGCCATTTTCATCCAGGGTCGTCAGCGTTAACTTGGCAGGATACGTTTCAAATCCTATCTCTTCGCATAATTCACTGATGCTTAATAAACTTATACCTTCTCTTGAAAGATTGGCATTTTCTTTTAAAAAATGGAGCGGAATATTCTGGCCGAAGTAGGAAGCTACCATAGCGATACAGGCAGGGCCGCAGTCCATTTGATCGTGTTGAGGAATAAATTTTAGCTTCATGATACGAGATATTTTCTTTTACCGATTTTCATTTTGTAATACTTTTCCATAATACCGTAAATAATCAGTTCGTGCATTCTGTGTCTGGATCTGATGAGACGGTTGATATGCATGTGAATGAAACTGCTGACCAATCTCTCTTTTTGTGACATCTTAAGGTGCTCTATTTCCCTGCAGTTTTCTGTAACGGATTCTGCAAAGTCTGAGAAATAAAGACCGTTATTTTCTGTTTCTACGATCTCGGTAATGATATTCAGATTGTTCCGGTATTTCAGGTCGAGCTGTTTTTTAAGGTTGCTGTCTACATTAAACTCTTTTTGAAATCCGGCGTATAGCCTGTTGATTCCTTCATATCTTTTATCTAAATCAAGCGCAAAAACATTAAAATAAGTGTCAATGCTTTTAATGGCATACAGCCAGAGATCATCATTATTCTGAATGTTTTTCAGAAGATTAACAGCCAGTACACTGTCATAATGGAAAATATGCTCTGCTACATTGATAAACTCGCCTTCGTATCTTTCATATTCTCTGTCATACGTCCCCATTTCTACTTTATTCACAATACCTTCATTGATGTATTTGTTAAAGTAATCATTGAAGGAAGTGATGATTTTAGCCGTATTGGTTATATCGTTTTCATTGATTTCCAGTCTCAGCCGGATATGATTATCCGGATCGCTGTACCTGATGTAGAACCATTTTTTTATGATGTCTTCATTACTCAGCTGAGATAAAAGATCCGGGAAAACATCCTGAAGTATTTTATCCGAAAACTTGTTTCCGCAATAGATTTTGTAATACAGCCACTTATTTCCGGGGATGAATTTGGTATTGGAAATAGGGCCGTTTAAGATATGATTGCCCAGTTCTGTCTTTATAGGTTTGTGGTTTCTATTGATCATCGGGATGATAATTTCATTGTTGAATTCATCCGTATTCAGGTCATAAAGACATTCTGTTAGCGCTACCATTTCCTTCGATCTCAGTTCTTCCACCAGAAACAACAGTAAATTTTCATTTTCAGAATCGATCAGTAGTTTATTGTCACCCTGAGAAATGAAAAAATGCCGGCTGATTTTCTTATCTGACAGATGCTGTCTTAAAGCCTTACTACTTTCCGCATTATTTTTAACCTTAATTCCTGTTACTTCATTTTGATATACCCTCCATAGCGCCGGGGAAAAAATAAGATCACCGCCGAACGTGATTCTGGGAATATAATCATACATCAGGTAATTGGTTTCTCCAATATTCAGAGTCAGCCCTCCTGAAACATCCTGATTCTGCAGGTCACACAAAAACTGATAGACCGGAAGAGAATTGTAATCAAAATTATGGGCAGTAGAATGGAAAATTTTCACCTCTTTATTCAGCTCTTTATGGAACAAAACCATTCTGTTGTTGCTCATTTTAATATAGAGATCGGTCAGATTAATGGTGTTTTCCGAACCTGAAGGTTTGGTAAGATAAGATAACTGATTTCCCCTTTTTACTTGTCTCAACAGGATATTTCCCACTCTGTTGTCCGGTAGATGCAGTAATTCTGCGTAGAGGAAATGATCATCATGTTGTTCTTCCCTGATAATTCTGTTGATGGGATCCAAAACGTCTTCATCTTCATTGGAAAACCGGGCAATAAGGTTGGCTGCGCTTGTGCCTCCTACGGAAGATACCATGATTTTATCCGAAACTTTCTGCACCATTACAGAAATCGACTTTGAAAGACTGATGTCTTCAGAGCCGGTCAGACTGTTGATATCATGCTGGCTCAGATCGATCTTAGATTCACCGTTGATATTTGATTTACTGATGATTCTTCTCCAGAATTCATGCATTTTTTTATTATACATCATCGTGAATGAATCGCTATCAGTATTCGGCCAGCTCAATGTATCCAACAAAGAGGAAAAATCATTTTCGCTGTTTTGCTCCTGTATATATCCGATGCCACTTTCATTGTCCAGAACCTCAACCAAAGGAACCAGGCTTTCTTCATAGCGAGAATAAAATGCGGTTTTGAATTTTTCTAAATTTTCACTAATGATCCTACTTTCTTTATCATAAAAGCAGGACAGGGTATCGATTGCTTTTTTAATTTTCTGAAGATCATCTTTGGAAACGGGTGAAAAATCGAGATTTCTTTTTAAAGAGGAATTAATCAGGTGTTTTCTGTCATAAAGAATAGAAAACTGATTGGCAAGAGCAAAAATTTCATCATAATACTCCTGAGGTTTTCCTACACCGGAATTTAATATTTTCAGAAGGCCGTCCATTTCGATGAGGATTTTCAGATATCCTTCCAGATCATCGTGGAGATCCTTTTTGGTATGCAGATATACAATAATCTGATGTAAGGGAGAATGTTCGTTTAAGCAAATATCAAAAGTACTTTTGAAAAATTGTGCCTCAATAAGACCGAAAATGTAATATCTGGCATCTTCATCAGAAACGCCTTCTACATTTTGAGTGACCAGTGTAACCAAGCTTTCGAAAGAATAATGACTGTTGGAGGTGGTGTCAACAAGAAAGTCCAGAAGTTCGTCTTTTTCCAGTGAACTCAAGGTATAGATTCTTTTCTCATTCTGTATGGTTGTTTCAATGTACCGGTAGTAGTCTCCTAATTTATAGATCGAATCATTAAGCGCATACTCATGAACTTCCGGAAAATCTCTGTTAATTAAAGCAATAAGCTGAAAAAGAAAGGATAAATCCAGGGTTGTAAACCGAATGACAGAATTCATATTCTCGGCTTCAATATTCTTATTTTCTGCATTTAATTGGAATGCCGAATGAGAAGCAAATGTTCCGAATGGTGTAGATCTGGTAGTAATTCTGATGTAATATTTCAGAATAGAATTATTGATTTTGTTTCTCTTTGCGGAAGATAGGGATGGATCGTCCTGGCATAATCTGGCCCACTCATTGTACAATTCGTAAGACGCCAGAAAAATAGATTCTCTGAAGATGTTGTCATTCCATAATTCCAGCACAAAATTTTCAAGATCGTCAGTATTTTGGGGAATATCTCTGAATTGTTTCAATGAGTACAAAGAATTCCTCATAAAACCAATATTGATGTTATCGAATTGCATTTTCATGTTCAATAGATTGCAGGTTATAGTAGTTGCTTATCGTTTCGGCATTAGCTGTTTTTATCTCACTGTCGCCTTCTGTATCATACAGAATAAATTCATCGATTGCCAGCTTTTCATCAAGCGTTTCCAGCAATTCAAAAAGCTGCTCAAAACTGAGGTCAAGAATTTTAAAGGATTCAGATTCCTGCAAGGCATCAGATTTTACGATATGGTTTTCCGAGAGATTGATAGCCAATGCCAGGGAAACTTTAGGAATAAAGCCGTTTTTCTCTGAAAATGAATCCTTGTATCTGGTAATTTCCTCTTTTTTACCTTCAAGATCCTGCAGGAACCTACCATTGTTGTGAAATGAGGATACACAGTAGTTAGCATGCAGATTAACCGCATCATCTACATTATTTAGAGAAGAGGACAGGTACCAGAGTTCAGGAATGAGTCCGCCGTACGGAGGGATCAGGATCCCCTGTTTCTCATTTTTTTCGGTTTCCGAATACAGGAGATTATGGATCTCTTCTGCATTTTCTTTAAAAACATTTCCGATTCCTTTTTCCAGCATATCCGGATTTAAAAGGTTCTTGGTGTGCTCGCTTTCGGGAACTCCTTTGGATAATCCAAGATCGATTCTTCCGCTGAATATATTGTTGATTAATTTATAGTTGGTCACTACGGCATAAGGAGAGTAGCTCGGAACAGAAGTTCCTGCAGAGCCTACTCTGATTTTTTCTGTCATTCCGGCGATCATGGCGATCAGAATATCCGGATTGGAGAAGGCGAGATTTCTGATGTCGGAGTAATGGTGCTCCGCCAGCCAGAATCTGCTGTATCCCAGTCTCTCTGCATGAAGGGCATAATCCACTACGTCGTTAAGAGCAGTGATTGAGTCTTTGCCGCTTCTGTATCCCAGTTCTAGTAATCCTATGCTATTTGTTTTCATGTTACAGTAAAAATTTTAGATATTTCGTTTTTTCAATAGTATCATTAAGAGCGATTAAAGCTCCGGTTTTTCCGAAAATTAAAGAACTGTCAGGCTCGGTAAAGGGCAGATCGATTTCCTTTTCCAGAATTTCCCGGGATTTTTTGAGCCAAAAGTCTTTGGCCTCCTTATACTCAGGATGAGGATCTTTCCTGTAAATTTCATCGTACAGCTGTACAATTCCTGAAGTTCCGTGGCAGTACTGGATAAATTCCACTCCGGTGTTGGCCATCATTTTTCGTTTTGTGGTTTCCAGACCAATTTCACGGGCCAGTATGCGGTATTTTTCTTCCTGTAGGATTTCTCCGGTTTTATAGAGCAGGTACGAGAAGGAGAGATCGCTGTTGCACCAGCAAAGCCGGTTGTTATGGTAAGGTTTCAGCTGCTCCGGGGTTCCTTTGTAATTATATGGTTTATATATTCTGGCATTTTCTATTTCATGAATATCAAAATTAGAAATAATGAAATTCATGCAGGTTTCGATAATATATTGTGCTTTCTCCGTGATCACGGGAAGTGACAAAGGTATCAGGTTGTATTTTTTTTCTTGCTACACTGTTGGGTAGTCTTAAGCGGTCTGCTGTAATACTACACTTTGGTGTAAGTCGCTGGCAGGTCTCGACATCAGATGGCAGTTTTTGTCAAGAAACTTTTTCAGTCCGTTATATGTCAACAGAACAGCGATCGTTTCAGAACCCAAATAATGAATCGGTTTGGCCAGGGTGATGGCTTCGATACCCATTAACTTTAAGACTTTTAAAAGCTTGGCATCACATTCTGCAATGGCAACAGAATTTTCGTTCCGGCAGACTTCGTTAAGCGCATAAGCCATTAAAGTTTTGAAAACACCGAATCCTGTTTTATCGATCCCTTTTTTGATGGCGAATCTTCCGATATGCCAGATGTCAGTGCTTTTATTTTTGATAATTTCTTCAGGATTGATGCTGAAGAGCTTTTCCAGTGGCAGAACATCCGTACGATTCCATTTCAGCACCCGGATCGATCCGTTGATTTTTTGATCATTGTTGCGGGATACAAAAATTTTAGAATTATTAAAACTTTTTTCCTCCTGATAGATGTCATCTACCTCAGCCCTGAACTGCTCCGCGTCTGCGTCGTCTTCGTGATGATTAAAATTCTCTGTGACAACGAATTCTGAGAGTTCGCGCAGGTCTTTATTACTTAAAGAACAAAAGTTAAAATATTCCATATTTTTATTATCTTTAGGTAAAATTATTTCACTGAATAGTAAATAATGCTACACTTTTGTGTAGATTTGTTAAAGTCTACACTATAGTGTAGTCGCAGAAAATGCCCCTTTTAAAACTAAACCATGGAAGAAATAAATAAATTTTTTACAACGAAGAACAGTATTCACAGTATCTCAGAATCCGAGAGTAATCAGACTGCCGATTACCTGGAAGTCATTAAAGCTTTTTCAAGAATTACCTATATGAGTGTGTACGTAATCGATTATCAAAAACAGAACTTCGAATATGTCTCTGACAATCCCTTGTTTTTGTGCGATCATACCCCTCAGGAAGTGGAAACCATGGGATATGCCTTCTATTTCCGGCATGTGAAGAAAGAAGATCTGGAACTGCTCCTAAAGATCAATGAAGTAGGGTTCGACTTTTATGAGAACCTCCCTGTTGAAGATCGGAAATTATATACCATCTCATATGATTTCCATTTAATTAACGAAAATAAGAATGCCGTCCTTATCAACCATAAACTGACGCCACTTTTCCTTTCCTCAGAAGGGAAAATCTGGAAAGCCATGTGTCTGGTATCCCTTTCACACAATCATCAGTCAGGAAACATTTCCATTGTAAAACAGGGAACCGATGAAATCTGGAATTATGACCTCAACGAGAGCAAATGGATAAAAGATGAGAAAATTAAGCTTTCCGAAAGAGAGGTGGAAATTCTCCGTCTGTATGCACAGGGGCTTACAATCAATGAGATCGCAGAAAAAATATTTGTGACAGGAGATACCGTCAAATTCCACAGAAGGAAGCTGTTTGATAAAATGGGAGTCAACAATATTACGGAAGCGATGTCCTACGCTACCAGCTATAAACTGATATAAAAAAGTTTATTTTAATCCGAAATAGCATTGATGTAGAATTGCGGAAACGTTTTAAAAGGCTTTCCGGTAGCTATTTTAAACATCACATGCGTGCACATTCCCGCAACGATCCATGAAGCGATGGATAATTGGGGCGGGGGAAGATTTTGCTGTTCTGTTTTGTAATCGTTGATTATATTTTCGAGCCATTCATTCGGGCGTTCCCAGAACCGCAGGTATCCGGCGACATATTCGACCATTTTCAGCTCGTTGAAATTTTCATCCGTAAGGCTGTCCAGCGATAATCCTGTCGGGGTGATGACGGCAACCAGGCCTCCCCAGCCCAGGTTGTATGGATGTAAAATATGCATGCCTTTTTCCTGGCATATCTTATCAAAAACAATAGGGATATCACTCGTGAAATCGAGCGCATTAATGGCAATGTCATGCCCTTCAATGATGTCGTGCACATTCTCATGGGTGATAAACTCTTTCCGGAACTGAATATTCGCTCTAGGATTAATATCCTTTAACCGGTTATAAAGAGTTTCTGCCTTAAATGTAGAAATATCTTTGTGGGTATAATTCTGTCTGTTCAGGTTGGACTGCTCAATGGTGTCACCATCTACGATCGTAATATTTTCAAAACCAAATCGGAGGGCACATTCGGCAATATTGCTTCCGATACCGCTTCCGGCAAGTAATATCGGGATATTTTTTATCCTGTTCTGTTCTTCTTCGTGTACATAGAGTCTGTTTCGGGTGTATTGTGCTTCCATAACTGATGCTTTGATACAAATGTAGGGGGATGTGACATGATAAAAGCTACACTCTAGTGTAGTTAACATCTTCTGGTTTTCTTTTTTCTTGATTATTTGATGTTTAAAGGGTAAATTCAGTAAAAATAAATCACTATTATGTGTTTTATATTGCTTTTTTGTACTTTATTTAAAAATATTGGTAAAAATTTCAATGGAGATTCCAACCTTTTTGTTACGGATGACATCTTTAATAGTAATGAGACTCATAAAACAAAAAGAGAATACAATGAAAAACTTATATATTGCATTTCTATTGGTGCTTCCCATATTATATTGGGCACAGATACCGGTTATCGAAACACCGGACAGAAAAGGAGGGTTTGATAAGAATACACAGGTTGTTCTTCAGAAACTCAGTATTGAAACAAAAATCACCGGCGGAATTTCGACCAATATCATCACCATGGTATTTAGAAATAAGTCAAGCCGGCTGATGGAAGGCCGACTTACTTTTCCGCTTCCGGAAGGAGTTAATGTCAGTGGCTATGCACTGGATATCAACGGAAAGCTCAGAAATGCGGTTCCTGTAGAAAAAGAAAAGGCAAAAGAGGTTTTTGAAACCATCGAAAAAAGAAAGGTAGACCCGGGGATTCTTGAAAAAGTGGAAGGCAATAATTTCAGAACAAGAATCTATCCGATCAACGCTAACGGGGGAGAAAGGACAGTTCAGATAACCTATCATTATGAATTGAAAAAAGCGGGAAATGATTTTCAGTATTTTTTGCCATTGAATTATCCGGAAACAATTCCCGACTTTAGCATAAAGACAAGTGTTTTTCAAAATGCAGTATCGCCGCAGCTGGAAGAAAAACCCGACGGAAGTTTCAATTTCACGAAAAACGGAAACGTCTGGGTTGCAGAAACCCATAAAACCAATTACAGACCGTCTCAGAATCTTAAAATAAATGTACCTCAGAATGACAGCAATCCAGGCATATTAATGCAGAAAGCATCGGGGCAGTCGTCTTATTTTCTTGCAGATCTGGGAATGGAATCAAAAGAAAGAGCAAAAAATCCTGCCAACAGAATAGCTATTGTATGGGATAATTCCTTAAGCGGATCCAAACGTGATCACAAAAAGGAATTTGAATTATTGAATGAATATTTTAAAACAAATAAAAGTCCTGTTGTCAACGTATATTTTATTAACAACAGCTTTGATGAAGGCAAAAAATTCAGAATCAGCAGAGGAGACTGGACCGAACTTAAGACCTACCTTTCCCAGGCAACATATGACGGAGGTACGGATTTCGGGCAGTTAAAACCCCTCAAGGAAGACGAAATTTTGTTTTTTACAGATGGTCTTTCGTCTTTCGGAGACCTCAATCTGGTCTGGAAAAATCCGGTGTACACTGTGGCAGCTTCCAATAATGCCAATTTTAATCAGTTAAAATTTATCAGCAGTAAAACAGGAGGTGAATTTCTGAACATTAGTGAAAATCTACCCTCCAAAGAGGTTAAAAAGCTGCTTTATGAACCCTTAAAGTTCTTAGGAGTAGAAAAGGATGCTGCTGTTTCAGAAGTATACCCGTCACTTCCGCAGGCGGTTTCAGATCATTTCCTTCTAACGGGTATTTTAAAGGGAAATCAGGCCACAATAAAAGTGTTATTCGGGTATGGAAATGAAGTGACAGAATCTAAAATAATCCACCTGAATGCAGACAGTCAGACCATAACAGATTGGGAAATATCGCAATTCTGGGCTCAGAAAAAATTGAACGAACTGGAAATTTTTGAAAAGAAAAACAAAGCAGACATCAAAAATCTAAGCAGACAATTTGGCTTGGTAAGCAATACGATGAGCCTGATGGTGCTGGAGAATATCACGGATTATGTCCGGTATGAAATCACTCCTCCTGCTGAGTTACGCCAGGAATATGACAGGATCGTAAAAAACAATCAGCAGCTCAAAGATCAGCGGGTAAGTGACCTGATGCAAAGAGCCGAAAGTATTACCGCAAATCTTAAGGCATGGTGGAATACAGATTTTGAGCAGAGAGAAAAAATATACCCCAAGCCGTCAGGAAGACGGTCTCAGACAGATACGACCGAGCGTGAAAGAAGAATTGAAGAGGTGGTCATGCTAGGGTATTCTGCAAAAAGAGCTCTCAATTCAATAGCTACGGTGAGCAGTTCAATTGTCGCAGAACCGGCAGTAGCAGATAGAATCTCAAGTTTAAAGGGTTCCGTTTCCGGTGTTAATGTGTCAGTAAGAGGAATGAGCTCACTGGGCGATAAGAGAAAAGAGATTCAGGAAAGTGTAATCAGTAAAGGAAAAATCAGCACGTTTGATGTGAAATCCGATGCGGAATACATGAAGCTCTTTGAAGGCTATAAAAAACCGGCCGAAATTTACCAGACGTACCTTAATAACAGGCTTGATTATCAGGAAACACCGCAATACTATTTTGATGTTGCCCAGCTGCTTTTCAAAGCGAATGATAAAAAGTTAGGATTAAAGGTGTTAAGTTCTATTGCAGATCTGGATATTGAAAATGAAGAGTTGTATAAATTATTGGCTTACCGGCTAAAACAAGAGGATATTTATGATAAAGAACTTTGGATCAGCCAGAAAGTGCTGGAGTGGAGGCCTTTTGATCCTCAGAGTTACAGAGATTATGCGCTGGCCCTGGAAGATAACGGAAGATACCAGGAGGCTCTGGATAACTTATATAAAATCCTGAATCAGTCGTATACCCGTGAAATGGCTGCCCGTGATTACGGAATTGAAGAGACCATCATCATGGAGATCAATGAACTGATCAGCAGGCACAGTGACAGGCTTAGCGTAAAAAATATCAATCCTAAAATTATTGCCGATCTGCCCGTAAACATACGTGTGGTTCTGAACTGGAACAAAGACAATACCGATATCGATCTCTGGGTGACGGATCCTAATCAGGAAAGATGTATGTATTCTCATAAATCGACTCAGATCGGAGGAAGAATAAGCAATGATTTTACCGAGGGCTTCGGCCCGGAGCAGTTTTTACTGAAAAAAGCAGTTAAAGGGAAATATCAGATTCAGACGAATTTCTTTGGAGAAAGGCAGATCAATATTGCCGGCCCCACCGCGATTATGGCTGAAGTTTATATCAATTATGCCACCGGAAAGCAGGAGCGAAAAATTGTTGTCTTTCAGAATCAGAAAGAATCCGGAGGCAATAGAGACGGTATTTTAATAGGAGAATTCGAGTTTTAATGTTAATAGGTTAGGTAGAAACACAAATTAGTTCGGGCGCCCGCAGAAATGCGGGCGCTTTTTATGGAAAGTAGTGCATCGGGAAATAAATTTTGTATCTTTTATCATCGAATAATACTAAAATGATAAAATTTATCGCCATACTTTCTTTTTCTGTCCTCACAGCCAATTTGAGTGCCCAGAAGGTATTTTCCACCCGATATTCAAGCCAGGCAGAAGTGAAAGTTTTTGTAACGGAGTATGAAAGCCAGGCAGATCTTAAGGTATATAAAGTAACGTATGACAGCCAGGCAGGAAATAACAATGGAAAATGGTTTTTCACCCAGTATGAAAGTCAGGCCGCGAAAAAAATATATTTTACTGACTACGAAAGCCAGGCAGATTTAAAAATATTTTTTGTAAAGTACGACAGCCAGGCAGGGTGGAGGAATAAAGACAAACAGCACCTGATGTATTAAAAGTTCAATAGTTTTAAGTGTTCAAAGGCCGGCTTACTGAATATAATTTCACAAATACTAATAATACAGGCAAATGTAGGATATATAAGTATATCCATATTATATTCAAGTGCGATACAGGCTTTTAAAATATATAATAACAGGAAGATTTTATGTAACCTTAACAAGTTAATGATAGTCAGGATCTTAAAATAATGTTAAATTAGAAGGATTACAGAGCATTTTTTATGCGCACCCGAAAATTATTTTTACTTTTGATGAAATAACGAATTGAGAAAAATGATGTTTAAAACTAAATTTTCTTTGCTGAGATTAATGAGTGCAATCGGTTGCATTGGAGTGAACTTTTTACAGGCACAACAATCAATTGAGCTTACCAATACACTTGATTTTCCAAGAAATGAGGTGCTTTCCCTTTCTGTAAACGATTTGAAATCAGTTTTAATGAAAACAAGAGAAGCAGACCTTAGAATTAAAGACGAAAATAATAAATTTATTCCAATTCAGTGGATTGATTATGATAATGATGGAAAAAGTGATGAATTGCTTTTTCTGGCAATGATGAATGCGAAAAAATCGGTCATCTATAAATTAGTGGTCGACTCAAAATCGGTCATCCCTCAGCCAAAAGTGACGACCTACTCCAGACTGGTTCCGGAGAGAGTGGATGACTATGCCTGGGAAAATGATAAGGTAGCTTTCAGAGTATATGGTCCGAAAGGTCAGAAGGAAGCTGAGCAGGGCATTAAGGGAAGTACACTTTCCAGTGGCGTGGATATCTGGTTTAAAAAAACAGATCAGCCGGTGATTAATAAATGGTATAAAGGATACCTTACCGATCCGATGTATTATCATAAGGATACACGGGGAGAAGGGTACGATCCGTATCATGTAGGGGACAGCCGCGGAACAGGAGGCGTCGGAATCTGGGTCAATGAAAAACTGCAGGTTTCAAAGAATTTTATCAGCTCCAGAACGATTGCAGAAGGTCCGTTAAGGACTGTTTTCGAACTGACCTACTTTCCGTGGAGTGATTATAAAGTGCAGGAAACGAAAAGAATATCCCTGGACATCGGATCCAATTTTTCCAGATTCGAATCTGATTTCATATCCCAGAATCCCGTTCCGAATTATACCATCGGAATCAGTTTACATAAAAACGAAGGGCTTACCAAATTAAATGACAGAAAGGGATTTTATCTGCATTGGGAAAAGATAGATGATGCTTGTGTAGGAGAAGGCATTGTCGTCAATCCGAACATCGTCCAGAAATCTGTAGCGCACAGAACTGAAACCCCCGATCAGAGCAATCTGTTAGTGGTGACAAAACCTCAGAAAAAACTGATCTATTATGCAGGATTTGCATGGCAGAAAAGCGGACAGGTTCAGACGCAGGCAGATTGGGAGAAGATCCTGGACAGGCAATCGCAGATCGTAGCTAATCCCATAGCTGTTAAGTTTATTAAAGATGTAAAATGATACCTATGAAAATTTCAATAGCCATATTTTCTTTGGCTTCTGCTTTATACGCTGCACAGGTGAAAGATACCCTGGCAGAAAAAATGCTGATTTATCAGCTTCCCAACGGCGGATGGGGAAAACAGCTGAATGATAAATCGGTGGTTAACTATAATATCCCCATCGACAAAGCCCTCTTAAAGAAAATAAAAGAGACGGGTGATGATCATGCCACTATTGATAACAATGCCACTTCAAGAGAAATCAATGCATTGATAAAAGCCTATTCCGAAACTAAAAACAGCCAGTATCTGAAAGCTGCGGAAAAAGGAATCAGTTATCTTCTTCTTATGCAGTATAAAAACGGTGGTTTTCCGCAGTATTATCCCAATACCGGATTGTACAGAAAACAGATCACCTATAATGATAATGCGATGATTAATGCATTGACCGTTTTATACAATGCAGCAGAAGGAAAAAATAATTTTGACGGAGTCAGCCCTGCCTTAAAAGAAAAGTCTAAAATCGCCGTACAAAAAGGAATTGAATGCATCTTAAAAACCCAGGTTTTGCAAAAAGGAATACCTACCATCTGGGGCGATCAGTACAACGAAATTACCCTTCAGCCCGATAAAGCCCGGGCTTTTGAACCTATTTCCCTGGCCACCGCAGAATCAGTAGGTATTGTCAGGTTTCTGATGATGCAGCCGATGACTCCCGAAATTGAAAAATCAATAGAGTCAGCGGTTACCTGGTTTAAACAACATAAAATAGAAGGCTACAGCTACAATGTAACCAAAGTCAACGGGAAAGCGGTACGAACTCTGGCAGAAGATAAAAATTCGGTGATCTGGGCAAGATTCTATGATATCAATACCAACAAACCCCTTTTCGGAGACCGTGACGGAAGTGTAAAGTACGATTACAACGAAGTTTCCGAAGAAAGACGAAACGGCTACAGCTGGTTCGGTGATTTTGCCGATAAGCTGATCAATAAAGAGTTTCCGAAATGGCTTGATAAAAATAAAAAAGTATAGCGACTTATTATACCTGACGGATTTTTAAACCGTCAGGTTTTTTTTATTTTTTTCTGGAAATATGATGGAATTGACGGGATTACTTCCCTAAGAAAATATAGGTAGTCCCTTTTTCGGTCTCAAAATCAAATACATGGGTTTGTGGGACAGGATACCCTTTCAATTGGGCTTTTTCTGAAATTAAAGGCGTTTTAATCGAATTGACCTGATAATATTCGTTAGGATTTTCACCTCTTGCCAATTGTAAATTTGCCTTGGTTCTGATTGTAGTATCTCTGGAAATCCTGATTCTCGCGTTTCCTCCCAAAGCAGATCTTACAACCAGTTTTGTCAGCTTGGAATCTTTCCAGTCGATATCTACTTCAAAACCGCCACGTGCTTTCAGACCTTTTACTGAACCGTTAGGTAAAGCCTCCGGAAGAGCCGGTAAAATATAAAGACAGCCGTCATAACTTTGCAGCAGCATTTCTGCAATTCCTGAAGTACATCCAAAATTTCCATCAATCTGAAAGGGCGGATGCGCATCCAGAAGATTCGGATAGGTACCTCCCGACTGACCTTTGGCTTCCATGGGAGCAGGAGTCAGCTGATCTGAAATTAATTTAAATGCTCTGTTTCCGTCTAGCAATCTTGCCCACCAGTTTACTTTCCAGCCCATCGACCAGCCTGTGGATTTGTCGCCGCGGTAGATCATAGAATTTTTTGCAGCTTCCGTTAAATCAGGATTTCTGAACGGCGAAATCTGTCCCGAAGGAAACAAACCGTATAAATGTGAAATATGTCTGTGTTTATCATCGGTTCTGTCCCTATCTTCCAGCCATTCCTGTAATTGGGCATGCTGACCTATCTGCATAGGCGGAAGTTGCTTTAAAGCCGACTGAACTTCATCTGAAAGACTTTGATCTTCGTTTAAAATTTTTGAAGCATGAATAAAGTTGTTAAATACATCAAAAACTAACTGGTTATCCATGGTCGTTCCCGATGTGATTCCGACACTTTTCATATACGTGTTTTCTGGAGACATGGAAGGAGAAACCACCAGGTATTTCTTCGTAGGGTCCTGTTGAAGAACATCAAGATAAAACAAAGCACAGCCTTTTAAAGCAGTATAATATTTCTTTAAAAATTCCTTATCTCCGGTATACAGATAATGATTCCAAAGATGCTGGGTCAGCCAGGCTCCACCCATCGGCCACATTCCGTAAAAACCACCATCTACAATTCCCGTTATTCTCCACAAATCTGTGTTATGGTGCATATTCCAGCCTCTCGCATGGTACATTTCTCTTGCCGATTCCTGTCCTGTCACCGACAGGTCCTGAATCATATCAAATAAAGGCTTGTGCATTTCGCTGAGATTGGTGTTTTCAGCAGGCCAGTAATTCATCTCCGTATTGATGTTAACCGTGTATTTGCTGTCCCAGGCAGGATTCAGCTGATAGTTCCAGATGCCTTGGAGATTGGCAGGCTGAGTTCCGGGTTGTGAAGAGGAAATCAGAAGATAGCGCCCGAACTGAAAATATAAAGCCACTAAATCCGGATCTTTTGAATTTCCAAACTCCTTTATCCGGAGGTCGGTTGTTTTTTTGGCCTGCCCGGTAGTTCCTAAATCGAGACTTACCCGGTTAAAATATTTCTGATATTTTTCAATGTGAGCTTTTAATTCGGTATCGTATTTTTTAGTTAAAGCAGATTTTAAATATTCTGAAACTCTTGCATCAGGATTTGCTGAAAGGTCATTATACTTTTTAAAATTCGTCGCTATGGAAACATAAATGACCACTTCATCCGCTCCGGAGATATCCAGTTGATCTTTGGTTGAGGTTAATTTTCCGCCCTTTAAAACCGGAACAGCAACTGTTTTAAAATTAATTTTACCGGTTTTATTATCCACCGATCCGCTGGTTCCGGAAACTACCAGTTGGTTTTTCTCTGTAAAAATTGATTTCTGCAGGTGTGGAGTAGAAGCGTTGATGGAAAAATTCAAACTTCCTTTTCTACTGGAGGACAGTTTAATCATAATTACATGATCTGCAAAAGACGAGAAAATTTCACGTTTGAAAGTCACACCATTTACTTTGTAAGAAACGGTACTGATTGCCTTTTCAATATCTAAAGTTCGGGTATAATTTTTAAAATTTTCATGACCTTTGAAATTCAGGAACAGATCGCCCATGGTCTGGTAGGGCATTCCGTAATTCAGATCTTTGGGAGCTTGCCTCGGATAGGTTCTGTTGGAAACATTTTGTGCTTCCTGAAATTTACTTTCATTCAGGAGTTTTCTGATCTTCCGAATGCTGTCAAACGTATTTTTCGGAACATTATTTCCCGGTTCTCCTGCCCAGATGGTTTCTTCGTTAAGTTGGAGATGTTCCTGTGAAGCTCCGCCATAGACCATCGCCCCCAGTTTTCCGTTTCCGATCGGTAAAGCTTCGTTCCAGTTTTCGGCAGGCTTATGATACATTAATTTTAAACTCTGCTGTGCCTGGACAGAAACTGAAAATACGCTTACGAAAGCTATTGAAAATATTTTATATTGAATGAATTTCAGCATTTTTTATTTTTTAAAAGGGAGAACATTTACGCTATAAAATCCACTCAGTTCGATTTTTTTTCGAGGCATATCTAAGAAAAATGTATCCGGAACCGGTGAGAAAAAACATTATTCCCAATTCAAAAAGTTCTCGATACGCTGTTATATCAACAATTTTTTAACCCAGTTCAGAATTATTATTTAGGTATTGTTTTCAGCCAGTCCGAGCATAATGTCTTCCAGTTATCCGTAAGCTCAGATTTATTGGTAATCCCGATTTTATGCTCACCCTCAGGGAAAATAAACAGGGCTCCTTTTACTTTATTTTTCACCATTTCCTGATAATATATGATGCTGTTCATCACAGGCACTGTTTTATCATTCTGAGCATGAAACAAAATAGTAGGCGGCGTTTTTTCCGTCACCCGGTTTTGCATCGAATATTCTTTGATTTTATCAGCAGAAGCATTTTCCCCCAGCAGGCTGTTCCGGCTTCCGACGTGAGCAAATTCTCCCAAATCAATCACTGGGGAAACCAGAATAGCAAAATTGGGAACAGTCGGAATTGGAGCCCAGTCTCCTTTCAGTTCGGTATAATCTGTAGGAATGTTACTTACCGACGCCGCCAGATGTCCGCCTGCAGAAGTTCCGATGACACCGATCTGGTCCGGTGAAATGCCATACTGGTCAGCATTTTTTCTGAGATATTTTATTGCTGCCTGAATATCCTGCAGCGGAGCAATTTCTTTTTGTTTCAGATCGGGAGAAGTTGGAAGCCTGTAATTTAACACGAAAGCCGAAATTCCTTGGGTGTTAAACCATTTGGCAATCTGATAGCCCCCTAGATCGTATGTCAGTTTATAATAGCCTCCCCCTGGGATGACAACAACGGCCATCTGTTTTCTCTCTTCCTTCGGAGGTAAAAAAGCAAAAAGTTCAGTTTCCTTAATCTGTATAATTCTTCCGTCTTTTTCTTCTGTTTTTAATGGTAATCCTTTAGAATTCGGCATCTGACCCTTTGGCCAGACCATTATTTTTTCCTGTGCCGGTAATTGAACGAAAAGGGGAATTAATACGAAGAAAGCTATTTTTTTCATACCCGATGATTTGGTAAATTGTTTTTATTTTCAATCTTCAAGGTTTCTAAAACCCTGAAGGTTGGATTTTTTAAATTAATCTTTCAGAAAATCTTCTCTGAAAGGGGTAAAAGCATCAATCAGCTGTCCTGCTTCCAGACATTTTACTCCGTGAAAAATATTGGGCTGGGCAAAAAAACCGTCACCCTGTTGTAAAATTTTAACCTCATCATTTACAGTCACTTCAAACTTCCCTGAAGCAACGTAAGTGATCTGGGAGTGAAAATGCTGATGCAATGCTCCGACGGCATCTTTTTCAAACTTTACAATCACCATCATCACCTGAGAATTGTAGCCTACAAACTGTCTTGAAACACCGGCTCCTAAATCTTCCCAGTCTGAATTCCCATCAAAGAAGGGCTCTTTTTTAAAATTCATTGTTTATATTTTTGATATTTTAAACTAAATTATTCCACATTATCTTTTATGCCGCTGAAGAAGGAATCCAGGTTGGTGACTCCGCTTGCTTCATTCTGAATAATAACATAGATGAAAAGTGTGGACTATTTTAAATCAGCGTAATCTGCAGAATCAGCGCAAATTTTATTTAATATACTTCTCTAAACCAATTTTCAGAGTCTTCAGATTTTTTACTGCCAGTTTTGCAACAGACTCCGCCCCTAATCTTGATAAATGCGTATCATCATCCTTTCCTTTCGGATAATAAGGTTCTTCGCCTTCTTTATAGTGCAAATGTAGCTTTTTGGACTTTTCCGGACCATAAGAAATTTCCAGTTGTTCTGTTAATAACTGCATATCCACAAACGGGACCTTCAGATCATTGGCCACCATTCTTACCACCAAAGGATATTCTTTATGAGTATCTACCAAGACACCATTTTCAGTAAAGTCTCTTCTGACAATAGAAGTCATCAGAACAGGAGTTGCCCCCTTTGCCCTGGCTTCATTCACGTACCTTTCCAGATTGGATCTGTACTGAGTGTAAGGATTGGTAAACTTCGTCGAATCTTTCACTTTCTGATCATTATGTCCAAATTGAATGATTACGAAATCTCCTTTTTTCAGTTGTTTTTCCACCTTATCCCATCTGCCTTCCGTCCTGAAACTTTTTGAGCTTCTTCCATTCATTGCATGATTCTGAATTTCAATTCCTGTAGTCATAAATTGCCCTAAAACTTGTCCCCATCCGTGTTCGGGATTCTTTTCAGGATTTTCTTTGTTGGCCATCGTAGAATCGCCGATGAGGAAAAGCGTTGGTTTTTGTTGAGCCAGAATTAAAGTTGATACCGCTAAGGTGAATATTAAAATTATTTTTTTCATTTTAATTTATTTGTTTAAACTTGAAGATGCTTCGACAGGCTCAGCGTCACACCGTTACCGATGTTGCTGAAATGGGACAGTTAATGTTGAGTTGTCATGTTGAGTTGGTTGAAACATTCCAATAATTTATATATTATTTATTTGGATTCCATCCATCAAAAATCTTTTCAATAGTATAGTTTTTCAAATCTTTTTTGGTCAGTTGATGCGACCAGCTTACACGTTTTGACGGGTTTCCGCCTTCACCTTTGCTTCCGGATTCTGCATAATAAGCCGTTTTTTCTTTATCAGGAAACATTTTATCGCCTTTCCAGGGATTCCAGCCTTCCGGAAGGATGTGTTTTCCCATGTTGGTATTGATAAAAACCGTTTTTGCGTAAGGTCTCCATGGTCTTCCCAGATAAACATTTGTAATGCCTTCTTTTGCGATTAAGGTACAGTCGAAAAATACAAAACCATAGGGTCTGTCAGCTTCTGTAGCGGCTGCGGTAATATAAGAATCTGCAAGACTTTTAATGGTACAGTTTTTAAAAACAACAGTGGCCTGGCCGAAGATAAAATCGGTGGTTCCTTCGATATAACAGTTTTCAAAGTACTGTCTGCTGTGATTTGTCGCCGAATAAACCGTATCCTGGCATCCCAGAATTTTAGCATTTGTAATCACAAAACGGTCACCTTCCACATGAAGAGAAACCGCCTGTCCTTCGTTACATGAAGCGTTTTGAATGGTCAAATTGCTGATTTTAATATCATCACCCATGACCAGTAAAGTATAGGAATTGAATGTCGTCATTTTTTCATTGAACGAATCTGATTTTCCGGAAAAATCATTGTTGGTGATAATTGTATGGTCTTTATTTTCACCTTCCAATGTGATTTTATGTTTTGAAGAGGGAATAACCACCTTTTCATGATAGGTTCCTGATTTAATGGTAATCAAAGCTTCAGCCGGACCCAGATCCCTCACGGAATTGATCGCTTTCTGAATGGAAGTGAAATCTCCGCTACCGTCTTTGGCAACAGTAATTTTGAGATAAGGATCATTTCCTGCCAGGAGGAAATTGATCATCGAAATGAATAGAATTAAAAATAATTTTTTCATAGACTGAATTATTTTTTTGACGCAAAGGTTTTATGAAACTTGTAATTTTAGAAAACAAAGGCAAATAAAATTTGCTTCGCGTAGCTATGACGATAGCTTCATCAAATCAACCTGCTGATTCATCTTTGCTCACTAAAAAATTCATTAAATTAAATAAATCTTTGCGTTTAAATCATCATTAATATTATTTCAAAACTTTATTTAAAAAGTCAACTGTTAAATTCAAGGCTTCTGTAAACCAGGGTTCTGCCGACCAGAATGAATGGGGAGTATCTTTAATTTCATGAAACTCAGTGGGGATGTTATAGCTCTTCAGCTTTTTCATCATATCATCTCTTCCGGCATGAAAACGAGGTTGAGAGCTGTTGATGAAAAGAGTAGGAGGCGTATTTTTATCCACATATTCCAACGGTGAGGCTTCTTTCCAGATTTTCGGATTGTCCTTTTGTGGGTAACCGAGCCAGTAGGCATCATACGTTCCTTCTTTACCGGATTCCTCATGAACAAAAGAAACCACGCCATCTACATTCACAATGGCCTGTAGTCTGTTCTTTTTCTTAACGCCGACCAAAGTCGCCATCTGCGCTCCTGCAGATTCACCCAGCACCGCTATTTTCTTTTTGTTTAAAGAATATTTTCTGTGATTTTTTCTCAGCCATTGGATACCTGTTTCGATATCTTCGACGCCGGCAGGGTATTTTGCCACATCAGCCAGCCGATAACCGATAGCGATCACGACATAGCCTTTTGAAGCCAGTTCCATGGCCATGAATTTTTCATTTTCTTTGCTTCCTGAGATCCATCCGCCACCGTGAACCATGGCGATGCCCGGATATTTTTTTGACTTATCGAGGGGATAGTACATATCGGCTTTTAAAGAAATTCCGTTGATATGGGAATATTCCACATCTTTATCAATCCCGATATTTTGCGGAACCGGGCGGTCTATGGGAGTGGTAAAAGGATATTTCTTCCTGAATTTTTCAAACGTACCTTCGTTGGTATAAGGAGTAGCATTCGGGCGGTTTACCTGCCCGAATGCCATGGTCCCTACAAAAAAAATAGAAATATAAGTATGTTTTCTGTTAAAAATCATTCGTTTACGAAATTTTTTTAATACTGTTTTTTATTTTTGATGGGTTGGATTTTCTCAAAGACACAAAGTTTTTTTGTTTTTAGAATGTATTTTAAGACTCAAAGACCCTTGACAGGCTCAGTGTGACATCTCTAATACTAACTGGTAATAATTTGTCATGCTGAGCTTGTCGTAGCATCAATCTAACAAGATATTTTCAGTGTGAAATTTTATCAAAGATAAAATCCTTGTGTCTTTGCGATTTACCAACTATTTCACTGCATTTTTCGCAACGTCCGTTCCGATAGAAAGCGAACTTTTATCAACTGTAACTTCTTTCGGCAACACTACTGCTCCCGTTTTATTTCCCAAAACTTTCACAACCGGTTTGTTTGAAGATTCAAACTTCACTGTTGAAAGGTTGATGTTTTTACTGTTGTAAATGGTGGCTCCCGTTCCCTGGGAGTATTTCAGTTTTACGTTTTTCAACTGAATTCCGTCTGCATCTACTATAGTTAAGGCCTTTTTCGTATCAAACTGTGAATCCTCAATGACAATATTTTTAAGATTCATTTCTGCTAACCCGAATAAGGTAATGGCTTCATCAGAATTCACCGCATTGATATTTTTAAAGAAAATATTTCTGAAAGTAGGGGTTTCTTCGGTTACCGGGTAAACTTTTTCCGGTGCTTTGTTGCCTTCCTGTTTCTGTCCGTCTTCCAAAACCGGAGAAGCGCCTTCATAGAACATATTAAAACCAATGGTCTGCGTCGGAATATTGATCATATCAATATTTTTGATGTAAATATTTTCAACAATCCCGCCTCTCCCGCGGGTTGTTTTAAAACGAAGACCGATATCGGTTCCGATGAAAGTACAGTCGGAAACGTGGATATTTCTTGCGCCTCCGGACATCTCACTTCCGATAACAAAACCTCCGTGACCGTGATATACAACATTATTTTTAATGATTACATTTTCAGTCGGCATGCCTCTTTTTCTGCCATCCTCATCTTTTCCGGATTTAATACAGATCGCGTCGTCACCGACATCAAATGTATTGTCATAAATCAGAACATTCTTGCAGGATTCCAGATCTACACCGTCGCCATTTTGGGAAAACCACGGATTTCTAACCGTAAGATTCCTTAAAATCAAATTTGAACACATTAAAGGATGAAGATTCCACGCCGGAGAATTCTGGAAAGTAGGACCATCCAACAACACTTTGTCACAACCCACCAGACTTACCATTACCGGACGAAGAAAATCTTTAACGGACGTTAATTCATTTTTTGAAATTTTATCCGGAACATTGAAGCTCGAGCTGCTTTCAAATCCTTTTTTATAGCTTTCTGACGGATACCAGTTTTTTCCGTCTGCAGATAATACACCTCCGGATTTTACAATGTTTTTCCATTCAGATTCTGAAACTTTGCTTTTTTTGATGGCTCTCCACGCATCACCGCTTCCGTCGATGACCCCTTTTCCTGTAATCGCAATATTGGTTGCATTTTTTGCAGAAATGGGGGACTGGCATCGAATGGTGTTTAATCCTTCAAAACTTACATCCACTAAAGGATAATCGTTTTTATCTTTACTGAAAACGATAAAAGCACCTTCCTCTACATGAAGATTGATGTTGCTTTTCAGCTCAATAGGACCTGTTAACCACATTCCTCTCGGAACAACCAGTTTTCCGCCGCCCTTTTTACTTAAATCGGCGATGGCCTTTTTGAAAGCTTCTGTATTTTTTACATTTCCGCCCGCAACGCCTCCATATTGTGTAATGGAAACTGTGTTGGCGGCGAATGATGTTTCGGTAACCTGCGGCATTTTAAACTCAATGTTTTTATAAATATCCAGATTCTGAGCACAGATCTGCCCTGAAAATATCATTGCTGCTGCTAAACCGATCACTTTAAGAGACTTCTTCATTTTATTTTTTTTGAGTTTTGATTACTTTTTTAAATTCCTGATATACTATTGACGCCACTGCTTCCGCTCCTTCCGGCTGAAAATGCGTATTGTCCTTCTGTCCTTTCGGATAGGCTTCGTACACATTCTCCGGCAGATTCATGAAGTAATGATTTGTTGTGAAATCCTGTCCTTTTTTGGAAAAATATTCCATGGAGAGACGGTTTAAATCGATGTAAGGAACATTCAGCTCTCTGGCAATATCAATCGGAGCCCGGGCATATTCACCGTGTACATTTTCCAGTTTCCCGTCCTTCCAGGGATAATTCCTGGCTACGGGTGTTAAGATCACAGGATTTCCTCCTTTCTGTCTGGTCTGATTAACAAATAATCTTAAAAATTCTTTATACCCTTCAATATTTACGTACCGTTCCGTATGCTTTTCAGAACCGTCATTATGACCGAACTGCATGATCACATAATCTTCAGGCTGCAGATGTTCATAAACCGATCTCCATCTTCCTTCCTGGAAAAATGTTCTTGTACTTCTTCCGCCATGCGCTCTGTCGATAATGACCACTGAATCTGTTATAAGCCCCGGTTTTAGTGATGCCAGACTGTCTTTCACGAAAAAAGGCTGAAAAACCTGGCCCCAACCTGTAATCGGGTAACGGACTTTCATATAATCTTTTCCGGGTTCGTAGTTTCCGGTATAATCTGCCATTGTGGAATCTCCGATAAGGTAGATATGGGTGATTTTTTTATTGTGTTTTGCCGTTGCCTTTTGAGCATTGTTTTGTGACTGACATGCCGACAACAGCAAAACAACGAATAAAAATGAAACTATATTATAAATTTTCCTGTTCATTGATATATTGGGTTAATCCTTACGAAAACCTATAAAGTTACATTGGAACGCCATCTTAATTTTTAGTTATTCTGAACCAGTCAAAATCTGCGTAACCTCCGCGAGGTGCTTTTGTTGTACTTACGCTGTATAAACCGACCTTTGCACCGATCCATTTTCCCGGTTTGGCCTGAAAAACATTGCCGACTTTTGTGAAGTTTTTTCCGTTTTCACTATAGCTGAACTGGCACAGGCCATTAGGCTCGTTCACATTTACTTTCAGATAAACTTCGTTTCCTTTTAATTTGGTTTCAAATAAAATTTTTTCTTCCCCTCCTTTATCTGCTTTTTCTGCTCTTCTCAACTGAAGATAAAATCCGTCAGGTTTGTTAGTAATTACAATGGATTCATGGTCTAATCCCATCACCAGAAGTCCTGCAGTTTTACCTTCTTTAGCATCCTCCGGGGTTAATTTAACTTTGGTGGAAGCGGCAAAATTCGGAGCCGGGAATTTTTGCGTTAATAAATTCGGGACGTTCCAAAGGTTTTTTTCCCCTTCCGGAACTTTTACAGAGAATAATCTTAAAAATTTCTGTCCCAGAAGTTTTGAAGACCAGACAATATTTTCGTTGGCACTCCATTGCCATTGTATTCCTAATTTTTCACCATCAAATTCATCGGTTTCCTGAGGCGTAACGACAGGGTAGGATCGGCCGACGTTTGGTTTTTTGTATATTAAAACCGGTTCTCCGATTCCGTTTTTGTTATTGTCAATTCCGATAACAGGCCAGTCTTTTTCCCACTTCATCGGCTGTAAATGAACGATTCTTCCGCCTGCATCCACGTCCTGGAAATGGTAAAACCAGTCTTCTCCTGAAGGGGTATCAACCCAGGCTCCCTGGTGAGGCCCGTTGATTTTTGATGACCCCTGTTCCAATACGACTTTTTCTTCATAAGGGCCATAAATGTTTTTTGATCTTAAAACCAGTTGCCAGCCCGTAGCTACTCCTCCGGCCGGTGCAAAAATGTAATAATAGCCGTTTCTTTTATACATTTTCGGACCTTCAACGGTAGGGTGGGCATCGTGACCGTCGAAAATATGAACGCCTTTATCTAATACTTTTGTTCCTTCAGGATTCATCTTATTGAGCGTCAGGATACTTTTTACTCCGGCACGGCTTCCTGCCCAACCGTGAACGAGATAGGTATTTCCGTCTTCATCCCAGAACGGGCACGAATCAATCAGTCCTTTTCCTTCCATCACCAAAACAGGCTCGTCCCATTTTCCAAGCGGATCTTTGGTTTTCACCATATAAATTCCGAAATCAGGATCGCCCCAATAAATGTAGAACGCTCCTTTATGGAAACGGATACTTGGCGCCCAAACGGCATCTCCTCTCCTGGGAACGGAGAAATGTTCTTTTGGCAAAACATCCTGAATCGCATAATTAACCAGTTTCCAGTTGACCATATCCTTTGAATGAAGAATCGGCAGTCCGGGAGTTTCATTGAAGCTGGAAGCGGTCATATAATAATCTTCACCTACACGGATGGCATCCGGATCTGAATAATCTGCGTATAAAACGGGATTTTTATAATTCTTTCCCTGATCGGCAGTCCACACTTCGGAAACGTAATTTTTTTCCTGTGCATTCAAATAGCTTGATGCCATTGAAAAAATGGTTACTGAAAGTATATTTACAATGTTTTTCGTCTTCATAAAATCCAGATTTTAATCTGTTGGCTAACTTTTCATATCGGGTAACCTTTGGTTATCCTTAATTTTTAAAGCTTTACTTAAAATGGCTTAACTTATTGTTGTTTAATTATTTCTCAAATTCTAAACTTGCCAATATGAAAGGCCCGGTTCCTTTCCCGTCGTTGGAACGGATTTCCTCATTTACATAATATTCGTATGAGCCGTCTCTGTAAGGTTTTCCTCCCAATCCGGCAACGGCACAGCATTTATTTAGATTCACCACTCCGTTTTCATCCACCGTGATTAAATTTTTAATAATTCCGTCGTATCCTTTTTTTGCGGCAGCTTTGTATGATTTAGGAAGATATCCTTCATTCACCGATTTGATGATGGTATACACAAACATGGCAGATGCGGTAGCTTCTTCATAATTCCCGTTTTTTAGGGGTTTGTCTAAAACCTGATACCAAAGACCGGAGTTTTTATCCTGCACTTTAATGACAGCATCTGCATAGGATTTCAGGTAAGAAATTAATCTTGCTCTTCCCGGGTGATCTTTAGGTAAATAGTCCAAGACATCTACCATAGCCATCCCGTACCAGCCCATTGCTCTGCCCCAGAAATTCGCTGAAAGACCGGTTTCCTTATTGGCCCATGCTTCTTTTTTACTTTCATCCCAGGCATGATACAGCAATCCCGTTTTTTTATCTAAAAGATTTTTCTGAACAGAATCAAACTGGAACACAATATCATCGTACGCTTTCTGAGCATCGGCCCCTTTGGAAAAATCTTTCGTATAATGCGTGTAAAAAGGCATTCCCATATACAATCCGTCCAGCCATACCTGGTTAGGATAGATTTTTTTATGCCAGAAAGACCCTTCATTGGTTCGTGGCTGCCCGTCGATCTGTAAACGCAAAGTCTGAAGAGCCTTCAGATATTTCTCTTTGTTCTCTTTCTCATAAAGGTAAAGAAGAACATTTCCGCTGTTAAGCATATCGATATTATATTTCGAAATATCGTATGTTACAATGGTCCCGTCTTCTTTAATCAAATCTTCACCGAAACCGCTGATATAGTCATAATATTCCTTTTTACCTGTTTTTGCATATACTTTTTCTGCACCATCCAGAACGATCGCTGACGGGTAAGTCCATTTCGGACTTTTACTGAAATCCAGCATCCAGGCTTCAGGGAATCTGTGCATTTCGGAAAGCAGCATTCTTTCGGACCATTTAAGATTGGTCGGAACTTTTTTACCGGGTTTTGAAGTTTCAGTTGAAGCAGTTTTTGCTGCAGTTGCATTTTTGGTCTGTGCACATGCCAGGAACATCCCCGATCCTAAAATGGCAACGGCATATACTTTTATTGTATGATTGATGAAATTCATGATTTTAAACTTTAAAGTTGATTATTTTTATCTAAAATGTCCAGTTTTTTATCTAGATCCTGGTAGAAGGATTCTTCTGTTGCCAGGCCGTTTGGTTCCTGTGACCATGCACCCATAAAGTAATACGATACATTTTTCGTTTTTTTAAAAACGACGGTATGAGTAGATTTCGTAGTGACATGTTTATCAAAACTTTCGAGAGGGTAGAAGACGGCCATTCCGAGGTTATCTTCTTTTTTGGCTAAAGTCTGCTGACCGTAAGTGGCTATGTAAGCCCATTTTTTATTTTTACTGATTCCGTTTTTCAGGGGAATATTTTTGATGGCAATAATGCCGGTGCAGAGACCTGAAATGCTGTTACTCAGGTTCAGATCTACTTTTACAAAACGGTCTTTATTAAAGATCGTTAATTTTGAGGTTAAATCGATGGCTTCACCCCAGGTTTTCCAGCCTTTGTAATCAATTGTTGCATAAGACTGATCTTTTTCATTGACCACTTTTGCTGTTGTATTTTTTACAATTTTAAATGTTTCAACAAAATCATTCTGTTCATCATACCTTCCATAGGAACCTACGCCAATCGTCCGGCCGGATTTCAGAATGTCCTGTCCCCAGGGTGCATCATGATGATACGACTCAAAACCGTCCTGTCCTACTTCAGGTAAAACCAAAGTGTTTACTTTTTTACCGAAAATATCCGTTGCATTTCTCCAGTCCAGATATAATCTGTAGGCAATCTGGTTGTTTTCCAGTCCGATACCTTCATATCTGATGAAAGTAGAGTGATCGGTATGAGATTCGGGAAGGGTAATTTCCTGAATATTTTTAAATGTTCCGCCAACATATTTATTGCCTTCCCATTTTCCGTCCTCCTTTACAGAAAGCTCTGCGTATGAAAATGGCATTTTAGGATTCTTTCTGATGCTTTCAATCACAGAATTCTGTGCTGAAAGATTTGAAGATACTAGTACTCCTGCCGTTACTATTTTAAACCAATTGAGTTTCATAATATTTTTCATTAGATAACTGATTTTAACAAAGAGTTTTCATGATTATCGCTTATTGTTTCTCAGTTATTTTTTTTACAATATCATTAAAATAAATTTCGATATTATCGTAATTCTGATCCAGATCTCTTCCGTTGGCATTGGCCACTTTTGGATTTAATTGGTTCTTCATTTCCCATTCATCAGGCATTCCGTCCTCATCAGAATCGGGTAGAGGTTTTCCTGTCTTCAGATCCGGGAATCCACCTGCATCTTTCTGGGAATCGATGATTCCATTGCTGCTGCCTTTTGAACCTTTATAAGTGAAGCTTCCGTTTTTTATATCCTGTAAAACATGAAGATCCACTGCATCTCTCACGAGGCTTGCCCCTCCAACCTGCAATGTTTTATGATAGGCTTCTTTCGGAGTATCCGTTTTTACATTATTCTGAATATCATGAGGCTGACTGATTTTTATCTTGCTTTTATCCTGAGCCGTCAGGTTATAAGAAGGTTTCATCTGGGCAAAAACGCCTTGTGTCCAGTTGTCTTTTGTGATTTCAGGATTTCCTTCCATCACATTTCCGCTGATGTAATATTTCCCCCAGATGTTGTAAACTTCGGTTTCGGGTTTTTCATTTTTATCGATGGCCACAATTCGCTCTTTGGTCAGCGTTGCAGGACCCGGTTTGTAGTAATTATTGACGATGTTTACATTCATTCCTTCACCTCCATACAAATTGTTGTGTCCCCAGTTGTAGATCACATTATTTCTGAAATCCGTAAGGTCAGTCAGGGCAAATTTACTTCCCGCATATTCTCCCAGTCTTGGATTTCTGCTGTCGTGATGGGCGTAGATATTATGGTGAAAAGATGCAAATTTTCCTCCTGCAATTCCGCCATATCCGTGAGCGCCTTTCTGATGGGCAGAGTTTCTTAAACTTTCCGTGATGATGCACCATTGAAGGGTTGTATTTTCATTAACATAGATCGAAACCGTCTCATCCGTAGACCAGCTCATCGAACAATGATCTACGATTAGGTTTTTTATGAATCTTGCCCCCAACGCATCACCTTCGAAATTTTTCTGATCACCCATTCTGAAACGCATGTAACGTATAACCACATGATCTGCACCTATAAAAGTTTCGTAGTTGGCCACCGTAATTCCGTCTCCGGGAGCAGTTTGTCCTGCAATGGTTACATTGCCCTCTTTAATTTTCAATGGCGATTCCAGATAAATGGTCCCGCCCGTTTTAAAGACAATATATCTTGGCCCTTTCTGGTCTAAAGCATATCTCAGAGTTCCTTCTGAACCGTCATCCGTTAATTTTGTTACGAAATAAACCTTTCCGCCGCGTCCTCCCGCAGTATATCTTCCGAAACCTTCTGCGCCCGGGAAACTCAATATCTGCTGAGCATTTGCCCAGGTGGAAATACCGGATAAAATTGCTATGGTGAAGAGCTTTATGAAATGTTTTTTCATGACTGGAAATTCTTTGGTGTTTCTGAGGTCGGGAGTCGATTTATTTCAGACTTTTTTTGAGGTTCCAGGGATCTTTTCCTCCTAAAATATTCTGCAGGGTGTATTTCTTTTTTTCTTCCTTTGTCAGCTGGTGCGACCACGGGACTCTCTTGGAAATCCCGGCTCCGCTTCCTTTTGAATTGAATTCTGCATAGAAAGTGGTTTTCTCGGCATCAGGCTTATTCCAGTTATGCCATCCCTCAGGTTTTATTGTCGAATTGATTTCACAATCGATGAAAACTGTTTTTGCAAAAGGCCTCCAGGGTCTTCCTAAATACACGGAGTGTTCCTTAGCATTTCCGTTAATTTTTGAATTGATAAAAACAAATCCGAATTCGTTTTCCTGTGGAGTAGAAGCGGCAGTTACGTAGCTTGCCGTTTCTTTGGAGTAGATGGTGCAGTTTTCAAAAACAGCAGTTCCGGCTCCGAAAATATAATCGGTAGTACCTTCGATATAGCAGTTTTTAAAATAATTTCTTGAGGGTTTTGTTTTATCAGGTGAATCCTGAGCGCCTTTTAAGTATACCGTATCCTGGTTTCCCAAAAATCTGCAGTTCTCGAAAATGATCCGGTCACCGGAAGTCAGGACGGCAACAGCCTGTCCGACTCTTCCCGAGCTATTTTCAAAGGTGATGTTTTTTGCTGTAAAGTCATTGGAATAAATAAAAATCGTGGAAGAACCTGTCGTTCCGATATCTTTTCCTTCAGCATTCTTTTTTGACGCAAAATCATCATAGGTGATGATGGTATTCTGAGGGTTTTCTCCTTCCAGTATAATGGCCCCTTTTGTTTCAGGGATGATAATTTTTTCTTTATAAACTCCGGATTTTATTATAATTTTTGTTCTTGTCAGAGACCCGTTTTCAGCTGCATCTACCGCTTGTTGTATGGAGGTAAAGTTGCCTTTTCCGTCTTTTGAAACCACGATTGTTTTATCGGCAGCTTTAAAAGAAAGAAGACTTAACAATAGTATAGAAAATACTGAAATAAAGGTAAGATTTTTATAAATCCGGGGAGTTTTCATAAAGTTTTAAATTTGATTAAAATACAGACTTAACCTGGGGCTAAGCCTGTATTCTTAATTTGATATGAATGTACTTTTAATGTCTAATAGCCGTAATCCTGAGTAAGATTATAGTTTGAGTTGACTACATCCAACGCTAATGGAAGCAATTCTTTTCTGTTGGGCTGGAAATAATAGGCATAACTCTTAATGGGGTCACCACTGATGTATGGCTGCGTCATGGCAAGTCTCCAGTTTACTTTTGTATAGCCGGAAGGTGTTGCCACACTTTGGTTCGGCGTGTAGAAGATATCTGATTTTGCAACTCCTGTTGCAGTGTAGAAATCGATATCCGAAATGTTCTGTTGAGCCGTTTTGGTTTTGTCGTAGGCCACTTTCTTATAGAAAATATATTCCGGAACATTCGCGTACTCGCCTGTACCATTCATGAACTGGGTAAGCTTAGCTCTTGTTTCATTAATTTTGGTTTCTAACAGATTCCAACGGATCAAATCATATTTTCTCAGTCCTTCCCCTCCGAATTCCAATTGTCTTTCCTTTACAATATAATTGAAGAAGGCGGTTTTGCCTGTAGGAATGGTTCCTACCTGACCTAGATTACCTGTGTACGCTCTTCGTCTCACCGCCATTACTGCGTTGATCGCTTCCTGGGAAGGAGAGCCGTGCAATTCGTTATCTGCTTCCGCGAACATTAACAGGATATCCGAATATCTTAATAAAGGCCAGTCGATACCCAGGTTCTGGGAAGTACCGGTAATATTGGACCATGATTTTCTGAATTTCCCGTCATTCCAGTTGATGGAAGTCTGAAGTTCCTCCTGTTTTGTCGTGTTAACTCTGAAGATGGCAATATTGATATCTCTTCTCAGATCATATTTGCTGAATTCATAAAAATAAGTCGGGATGGCACTGATACCTCCTGACGATTTCCAGTCGGTGTCATCATGTCTTAAACCATTGTAGTAACCGATTTTACTGTCTGTTCTGGAGTTTCCTCCGAATGCTCCGATAGCATAGATTACCTCGTTCGTTGCATCCTGAGAATTGGTATGTAAAGATCTGAATAAACCTTCGTAGCTCGGGTTTAACTGATGCTGTCCGGAATTGATGATATCTTTACATTCATCATAAGCGATCTGATAATATTTTTGAGGATTGGATCCCTGCAGCATTTGCTGTGGTGCTCTCCTTAGTGAGTATCCTGCTCTTGCCAGTGCGATTCGTGCTCTTAGTCCTTTAACGGCTCCTTTCGAAATTCTCTGGGCAGTGGTACCTCCTTCTGATCTCCATGGAACCAGACTTTCAGCCCTTAACAAATCATCAAGAATTTTATCATAGATGATGTCTCTGTCTGTTTTCGGAAGGTATAAGTCTGGAAGATCTGCTGAAGGAACATCCTGAAAAGGAACATCGCCCCAGTTCTTGATAAGATCAGAATAGAACTGAGCTCTAAGCGTTAAAGCTTCACCCAGATACCTGTCCATAAGTTTTTTATCTGCATCGGAACCCGTTTTATAAACCGGTGAAAGCGGAATATTTTTAATAACAAGGTTGGCTCGCTCAATACCTGCGTAGGTATCTAAAAAAGGTCTTAAAAGTTCTGTATTAGTAGGAATAGCCCCAAAACAGCTGATTCCTCTTCTGTCATTGGCATTATAGTCTCCGGAAGTTCTTAGATCATCTCCGGATTGGGTAAGGATAAGATTCATTCTCTGGCCATAGGTATTATCACCCATCGTTGCGTTATAAACGCCAACCAATGCAGAGAAAGTGTCGGAAGCAGAGTCGAATTGTTGTGCTTCTGCGGTGTTGGATAAGCTTTCCACATCCAGATACTGGTCGCATGAACTTAAAGATATTAATCCTGCAATGGAAAAGACTATAGCTAAAAATTTATTCTTCTTCATAATAATAGGGTTTAAAAAGTGATATCAACTCCGGATAAGATAAATCTGCTGCGTGGATAGGCAGCATAATCTACCCCGGGGGTTAAAGGGTTTCTTCTTGTATTGGCTTCCGGATCATATCCTGAGTATCCGGTAATGGTAAATACGTTGTTCATGGTAAAATACAATCTGAAATTTGAAAGACCCAGTTGTTTGGTAAATTCTTTTCCAAGGGAATAACCGATAGTAACGTTATTTAATCTTAAAAAAGAACCGTCTTCGATAGCATATGAGTGTAAGAAATAGGCACCTGCAGGAGGAGTCCATCCGGTAGTATTGGCATTAAGAGCGGCCAAAGCAGCGGGATCATTCACCTTTTGCCCTGCATCATCAAACCATCTCCATCGGTCTGCCACCTCTGCAAGCATATTGTTGTCTCTATATAAATATTGAGTTGAATATTCGATTTTATTGGCATTATACACTTTATTTCCGACCGAAAAGTTAAATAGTAAGCTCATGTCCCAGTTTCTATAACGGAAAGTCTGGTTGAAACCACCGTAGAACTTAGGTTGTGCATTTCCTAAATCGGTCATATCCTTATTGTCGATGATGCCGTCACCATTCAAATCCTGAAGTTTCAGATCTCCAGGCTGTACCAGTTTCGCTCCATTGGCAGCCGCAGCAGAACTTGGAATACCTGCTTTTAAAGTATATACCTGCGTAGCAGCGTTGTAATCGAAATCACTTACCTCATATCTTCCTGCCGTCTGGTATCCCCAGTAGGTACCTACAGGCTTACCTACCTGTACCAGGAAGTCATTCAGACTGTTTTGCCATCCTGAAGGGTACAGGTAAGAAAAAGAGCTTGGCGAAGCATTGTCACCCAGACTTTGAATGGTATTTCTGTTTGACGAAATATTGGCATCCATTTTCCAGGTGAATTTATCATTGCTGATAAGGGTACTTCCTATGGAAAATTCAATTCCTTTATTTGTCGTGCTTCCGGAGTTTTGGTATTGATATTCGTATCCTGTGGTTTTAGGAATCTGTGCTAAAAGTAGTAAGTCTTTAGTGTCGGTCTGATACAAATCAAGAGTACCGTAAATTCTTCCTTTAAATAATCCGAAGTCTAAACCAATATTTTTAGACGTTGCAGATTCCCACTTTACGTTTTTATTCGCCAGGATGTTTCCGGTTGTCGCACCGGGGGTTACATTGCTTCCAAATGCATATCCGTAATCAGAAGATGTTATAAAGAAGGTATCATACAGGAAAGATCCGATCCTGTTATTTCCTGAAAGTCCGTATCCCAAACGAAGTTTTAATTCGCTGACTGTTTTATTGCCTTTTAAGAAATCTTCTTCGGTGATCTTCCAGGCTGCAGAAGCGGCAGGGAAATATCCCCATCGGTTTCCGGGCCCAAATACACTGGAACCATCTGCTCTCATGGAAGCGGTAAGGATATATTTATTTTTGAAAATATAATTGGCTCTCCCGAAAAATGATGCCAGACGATCGGGGTTTCTTCCCGCTCTCGGTGCATCCTGAACCAATCCTCCCGGGGGAGACGCCGACTGAATGTTGGCAAATGCCTCCTGAGCGCTGATGGATTTGGGAAACCACTTAATGGTCATTGCTAACGATTCGCCGTCAGTTTTTACAATTTCCTGGCCTGCTAATAGATCTACTTTATGATTACCGAATGTTTTTCTGTAATTTAAAGTATTGGTATTCGTGATTCTTCTTGTTTGAGATTTACTTAAAAAAACAACAGGCTGATCGTTATTTTGTCTTGCAACGGATGTTATCGGTCCGGAAAACTGATTGATGAATTCATCTCTCTGTACATATCCGATCACACTTCTGAATGTAAAATCTTTACTGATTTTGTATTCTATGGTCCCGTTAAGTAGTAAATCATTTCTGCCATTTTCCTTGATCTCGTTATTGGCTAAAAGGACAGGGTTTACAAGATTGGTCTCATTGGCAAACAATGGGTCGAAATCATCCACATCTACTGAAGAACCTCCTTCAAAAGGCTGATACCTGACCGCATTTCTAAGTCTGTTGGTACTTTGTGAACCCGTAGATGATGTTCCCGCTCCGTAAATCGTCTGTCTGCTGTACCTGGCATTCAGGGTCATATTCAATTTCTTGGAAATCTCGTAATCATACTTGAAGTTGGCCATATTTCTTTTGAATCCGGAACCAATCATGATTCCGTCTTCCTCCACATTATTTAACGATAAAGAGAAAGAAGAATTATCAGACCCTCCGGTTACAGATAGGTTATGAGTAAAGTTAAATGCTTCTCTTCCGAATACTTCATCCTGCCAGTCTCTTTTTTTTACGGTCTTGTAGTCTTCAAGCTGATCATACGTACCGTATCTTGCTACAAATGCATCCATATCCGTCTGTACGCCACCCTTATTATATACTTCATACTGGTAGAGCACAAATTGATAGGGATCTAATACGTCAATGGTATTCTGTATTTTTCTTACGCCTAAAAATCCGTTATAATTAATCAGTGTTTTAGCTCTTTTACGGCCTCCTTTCGTTGTAATCAAAACAACTCCGTTGGCTCCTCTCGCTCCATAGATATTGGTAGAAGAGGCATCTTTTAAAACCTCGATAGACTCGATCTCTTTTGGAGATAAGACCGATAGTGCATTATCCATCTGTACTCCATCCACGATATACAGGGGGGCATTACTCCCCGTAATAGAATTACCTCCACGAATGACGATATCCACATCAGCTCCCGGAGAGCCTTCACTTAATGAAACCTGTACCCCGGCCATTCTTCCCTGAATTGCTTCAGCAGCATTGGTGGAAGGCATATCTTTGATCGCATCTGCTTTTACAGAAGCAACAGAATTGGTAACATCTTTTTTAGAAACTTTGGTATATCCCACCAAAACCACCTCATCAATGTTTTTTTCGATTTCCTTTTTCGGTTCTTTTTCTTGAGCCATAGCAAGGACAGGAAGTAGAAAGACAGTTAAATATAACCACTTTATTGAATGTACTCTTTTATCCATTTTAGTATCCTTATAGTTTTAATTCTTTGTTGAAAGTTTTCTCAATCTTTGTTTTTTGTGGATTTTGTAAGTATTCTATGTTAATAATAGCGGTCAATATTTTAGAAGTCGTACGCTTTAGAGTGCAATCGATTGCGTAATTGATCATAATAAAATATCTTGGCTCCTAAACTAATATTATTTTCCAATACACAAAGAAAAAAATATTATTTTTCTATTAATTTGACCGTTTGATTTATTAAAACTAAAAGCACTATCATTTCTGTGGTGAATTTAAATAGTTGTAAATGAATATTTTATAAGATTTATGAAGTTTAATACAAATTATACTTGAAAAGTAAAAAATCTATTAATTAACTATTTAAAAACTTAAAATTTGCTTAAAAATTGCTTCATTTTTATCATAAAAAATTCCCAAAATTGTCAGGAGCGAGCCAAATTTCACCAAGTTACCTGATTTTTATCATCTTTTATAAAGATATAAACGGTCATATTTGATATTTAATAATAATTATCGGTATTGTATATAAGATATAGCTTAAATTTCACATATGTTTATCAAATCATTATTCGATAATGACTGTTTTATTTTGGCATGATTTTATATTCATACTTCGGTTCAACCTTTATTTTGGTAATTGTTCAATACCTTTTTTTCTCTTAATTTCTATTAAATTGCATAATGATTTTATTTTTATTCACTGACAGTCAGTATTTTACAAATTAAAATTAATTTTTTGTTAACTAATTGAAGAATAATGATATATTTATCCCATAAGTATTTCTATCAGATTTTAGTGTAATTTATGCAATCGATTACGCAATGTATAACAGGTTTTGTTAAAACCGCAAAAGAAAAGTATAAAGTAGTATGTCACAGTCAGAATTTCGTTACGCCCATCATCCCGAAGATGTAAAAAAGTATACCACTGAAGATCTAAGGAGGGAGTTTCTAATCCATGATTTATTCAGTGAAGATAAAATCAAACTCGTCTATTCTATGTACGACAGGCTCATTGTAGGAGGTATCATGCCTTCTGCACAGGCTCTAAAATTGGAACCTACAGACGATCTGAAGGCTCAGCATTTTCTGGACAGAAGAGAATTGGGGATCATCAATGTGGGAGGTGCCGGAAGAGTAACGGTAGACGGAGAAGTATATGAACTCGCTAACAAAGAAGCTTTATATATCGGTAAAGGAGCAAAAGAAGTTGTTTTTGAAAAATCAGGTGATGCACAACCTTATTTTTACATCAACTCAGCGCCTGCACACCACACTTATCCTACCAAAAAAATTACAAAGGCTGAAGCCGAAATTGTAGAATTGGGTGAAGAAAAGTATGCTAATAAGCGTACCATCAATAAGCTGATTGTAAACTCTGTATTGGAAACCTGCCAGCTTCAGATGGGAATGACCGAACTTCATCCTGGAAGCGTATGGAATACAATGCCTGCACATACTCATACCAGAAGAATGGAAGCTTATTTCTATTTCGATCTGGAAGAAGGACAGACGGTAAGTCACTTCATGGGACAACCTGATGAAACGCGTCATATTTTTATGACCAACAGGCAGGCAGTACTGTCTCCGGAATGGTCTATTCATTCAGGAGTAGGAACTTCCAATTATACTTTTATCTGGGGTATGGCCGGAGAAAATATGGACTACGGTGATATGGACGGTATCAAAACAAACGAACTAAAGTAATTTTTCTAATGAATTTATTTGATTTATCCGGTAAGGTAGCAGTCGTTACAGGCGGCACTCACGGATTAGGAATGGCCATGGCTGAAGGTCTGGCCGCTGCAGGTGCTGAACTGGCGATCACAAGTACGACCCCGTCAAAATTAGAGGAAGCTTTAAACTATTACCATTCTAAAGGATACCAGGCAACCGGATACCTTTTTGACGTGACGGACGAGCTGGAAGCCGCTCAGAAAGTAGCTTTAATGGAAGCTACCCATGGAAAAATAGACATCCTAGTCAATAATGCAGGAATCATCAAACGTATTCCCGCCATTGAAATGGACGTGGAAGACTTCAGAAAAGTAATTGATGTGGATCTTACGGGACCTTTTATCATGTCGAAACTGGTCGGCAAACATATGATTAAAAGAAAATCCGGAAAGATCATCAACATCTGCTCGATGATGAGTGAGCTGGGACGCGACAATGTAGTAGCATATGCTTCTGCTAAAGGCGGCCTGAAAATGCTTACCAAAAATCTGGCTACAGAATGGGCAAAACATAACATCCAGGTAAACGGAATCGGTCCCGGATATTTTGCTACTTCCCAGACAGAACCAATACGGGTAGATGGACATCCTTTTAATGATTTTATCATCAGCAGAACGCCCGAAGGAAGATGGGGAAATCCCGAAGACCTTGCAGGAACAGCTATTTTCTTAGCTTCTGATGCCAGCAGATTCATCAACGGGCAGATTATTTACGTAGATGGAGGCATTTTGGCAACCATCGGGAAACCTGCTAATGAGTAACAACAGATTCAAATTAGAATGAAACCCTTTATAACAGATCAATTTTTACTACAAAATAAATACGCTGAAGAACTCTACTTCAGGTACGCAGAAAAACAACCCATTATTGATTATCACAATCATTTGATTCCTAAAGATATTGCAGAAGATACAGTCTTCGAAAATATCTCAAAGGTCTGGATTGCAGGAGACCATTACAAATGGAGAGCCATGCGTACCATGGGCGTGAATGAAAAATTCATTACAGGAGATGCCTCAGATAAAGAAAAATTTGAAGCATGGGCTAAAACCGTTCCTTACACTCTGCGAAATCCCCTGTATCACTGGACGCATCTGGAGTTAAAAAGATATTTCGGAATTAATGAATTGCTCAATGCAGATAATGCATCTGAAATTTATGAAAACATCACGGCTCAGCTTCAGACGCCTGAAAAGTCGACAAGAGGTCTGCTGAAGATGATGAATGTGGAATCGCTGTGCACAACGGAAGATCCTACGGATATTCTGAATTATCACCAGGATTTGGCGAAAAGCGATTTCAGTATTAAAGTAAGTACGGCATTCCGCCCGGATAAGGCCATTTTAATCGAGAACCACAATTTTGCAGACTATATCTCGAAATTGGGCGAATCCGCAGGAATAGAAATTAATTCTTACCAGACCTTGTGTGATGCTTTACTGAAAAGAATTGAGTATTTCCACGAAAACGGATGCAGATTATGCGACCACGGATTAAATAATATTTCTTTCGAAGAATTTACAGAAGAAGAAGTAAGCACAATTTTCAATGATAAAATTTCAGGAAAAGTGATCGCTGAAAAACAGGTGAGTCAGTTTAAAACTGCTATTTTATTATTCCTGGGTGAAGCTTACCACCAATACGGCTGGGTTCAGCAGTTCCACCTGGGAGCTTTGAGAAATAATAATGAAAGAATGCACAGAATTCTTGGTCCGGATACGGGATGGGATTCTATCGGTGACTTCGTGCAGGCTGAAACTCTGTCTAAGTTATTAAACACTCTGGATGGTAAAGATAAATTGACAAAGACGATTTTATACAACTTAAATCCTGCTGATAATGAAATTTTTGCGACCATGATCGGAAATTTCAACGACGGCAGCATCAAAGGAAAAGTACAGTTCGGCTCAGGATGGTGGTTTTTGGACCAGAAAGACGGGATGATCAAGCAGATGAATGCCCTTTCGAACATGGGGCTGATCAGTTGTTTTGTCGGAATGTTAACGGATTCAAGAAGTTTTCTTTCGTACCCAAGACACGAATACTTCAGAAGAGTATTGTGTAATCTTTTCGGAGAAGAAATGAAAAACGGCGAACTGCCGGATGATATCGAGCTTATCGGGAAAACCATTTCAGATATCTGTTATCATAATGCTAAAAATTATTTTGATTTTTAAATAACTAAAGCTGAAAACGGTGAGATGCTCTGACAGGCTAAGCATGACAGCGTTGAAGTTACACTTAGCACTCGAAATGTCACACTGAGCCTGTCGACGTGTTTTATCTTTGATTTCAACAAAATTTCAAATTAAAATAGAATAAATTCTATTCAAGTTTAAAAAATGAGTAACCAAATAGTCACATTCGGAGAAGTGATCATGCGACTTTCCCCACCCGGAAACAGAACCATGAAACAAAGTCACGAAATGGAGTTCTTTTTCGGCGGAACAGAGCTTAATGTAGCAGCTTCATTGGCAACCATGGGTTGTGATGTGAGGCATATCAGTAGTGTTTCTGATGATTTTGTGGGAGAATCGGCACTTTCTTTTGTTAAAAGTTTCGGAATTGACACCCGTTTTATTTCTAAAAATGAACATCCTTTAGGTTTGTACTTTTTAGAAGTAGGATCGTCAGTGCGTGCTAGCAGAATTGCCTATAACAGGCTGAACGGCTCTTTTGCCAATATTAAGCCTGAAAAAATTGACTGGAAAAAGGCACTGGAAGACTGTCGGTATTTTCACTGGACAGGCATCAGCCCGGGAATTTCCCATGCAGCTTACGAAAGTTTGAAAGAAGGTTTACAAACCGCCCGTGAACTGGGAATAGAAGTGACCACCGATCCTGCTTACCGTTCCAATCTTTGGAAATATGGTAAAAACGGAAATGAAGTTCTGAAAGAGCTGGTTTCTTTATCAACGATTTTTGTCGGCGGGGTGAATGAAATTAATGAAATATTGGGAACTCAGTTTCTTTCAGATAAAGAAGGTTTTCTGGAAGCTGCTGAAGAATTAAAGAAGCAATGTCCTTCTATTCATAAAATCTTTGACAAAATAAGGATCGGTGTTACGGCGAGTTCCCAGCAGACGCAGGGACGAGCTTTAGTAAACGGCAATTATTTTGAAACGAATCTTTTGGAAGTGAATCCTGTGGTCGACAGAATAGGAACAGGAGATGCTTTCGCAGCAGGTTTAATTTATGGTTTAATGAATTACGATGACGCAAAAGCTCTAAATTTTGCGAACGCGGCATGTGCTATAAAACACACGATTTTAGGCGATATTAATTACAGCAGTGCAGAAGATATTCTCGAAGTAATGGACGGAAACTCCGGAGGACGTATCAAGAGATAAGTTCTCCAAAAAGTCTTGAAGGAACAGTATACTAAAGGATGGATTTAATCCTATTAAAGATTATTTTCAACAAAATAATTTAATAAAATGACAAAGATTCAATCAGTTACCAATACCATCATCAATCAGGGAGCTTTACCTCTGTATTATAATGCTGATGAAACGGTAACTTTAGAGATATTGAGATCACTTTACAAAGCAGGAATCCGTGCGGTAGAATATACAAGCCGTGGTGAAGCTGCGTTGAGTAATTTCATTAAAATGGTGGAAGTTCGTAACGAGGAAATGCCCGAAATGCTTTTGGGAATCGGAACCATAAAAAATCTACAGCAAGCTGAGGAATACTATAAAACGGGAGCGGATTTTTTCATCAGTCCTGGTTTTGTAGCAGAAGTGGCTGCCTATTTAATTCCCAAAGATCTGTTATACAGCCCGGGTTGTATGACGCCTACGGAAATTATTACGGCTGAAACTGCAGGCGTAACCTTCATTAAATTATTTCCTGGAAATGCTTTGGGAACAGGTTTTATGAGTGCCATTAAAGATGTTTTCCCAAATCTGAAATTTATGCCCACCGGTGGTGTAGACACCACTAAAGAAAGTATTGCAAGCTGGTTTAGTGCCGGTGTTGCCGCAGTAGGAATGGGAAGTAAACTGGTAAGCAAAGAATTGATGCTTGCGAAAGACTATCTCACGATAGAAAATGAAACCAGGAAGGTGCTGGAAATTATTCAGACTTTAAAGCAGTAATGGTTCAGCAGGGTCAGGTTCTCTGAAACAGATCGTATTCAATAAATCTTTTCGGACTCTGCACTAAAATAATTTCATTATCAAAAAAACAATATAACTAATTCAAAATATTATTATGAGTTCGGTTAAATCTCTTAAACCAAGTCAATACAGGTGGACTATCTGTTTACTGTTATTCCTCGCCACCACTATTAATTATTTAGACCGTCAGGTTTTATCATTGACGTGGAAAGACTTCATCGCTCCGGAATTTCATTGGAATAATAATGATTATGGCAATATCACTGCGCTATTCTCTATTTTTTATGCCATAGGAATGCTTTTCGCCGGAAAGTTTGTAGATTGGATGGATACTAAAAGAGGTTTTCTCTGGGCCATCGGCGTATGGTCCGTTGGTGCAGTTCTGCACGCATTCTGCGGAATGGCAACGGCAGGTATTCTTACAGACAATTGGCTGGCAGGTTTTCAGGGATCTAAAGACCTGATAGGAACAGTATCCAATACCTCTGCCATCATCAGTACCAGCGTAACTCTGTTTATTTTTGCCCGTTTTGTTTTAGCTATTGGTGAGGCCGGAAATTTTCCGGCAGCTATTAAAACCACAGCAGAATATTTTCCTAAAAAAGACCGTGCATTTTCTACCAGTATATGGAATGCAGGAGCTACGGTAGGAGCTTTGGCAGCACCCATCACAATTCCTTTCATTGCAAAGTCAATGGGCTGGGAATGGGCATTTATCATCATTGGTGCATTAGGATTTGTCTGGATGGGACTTTGGGTTTTCGTATACAAGAAGCCCCATTTACACAGAAGAGTTAATGAGCATGAATTAAATTATATCAATCAGGATCAGGACGATCTTCCCAACGAAGATACTTCGGTTCCGGAAAAGGTATTTACATTCAGAGAATGTTTCAGCTACAGACAGACCTGGGCTTTTGCCTTCGGAAAGTTCATGACAGACGGAGTCTGGTGGTTCTTTTTATTCTGGACTCCGGCCTATTTGAGCTCAGTATACAAAATGGATTCCACACAAAGCGCATTCCCGTTATTTGTTCTGTATATGATTACGTTGTTGTCTATCATAGGAGGATGGCTTCCGAAATATTTTGTTGAAAAGAAAGGAATGAATGCTTATTCAGGAAGAATGAAAGCCATGTTGATCTTCGCATTTTTCCCGTTATTGGCATTATTGGCGCAACCTTTAGGTTCAGCGACCTATTGGATTCCGGTTTTAATTATCGGGATTGCAGGAGCAGCGCACCAGGCGTGGTCAGCAAATATTTTCTCTACCGTCGGCGATATGTTCCCTAAAAAAGCGATTGCCACTATTACAGGAATTGGTGGGATGGCTGGAGGAATCGGGTCATTCCTAATCAATAAATCTTCGGGGTTATTGTTTGATCATGCGCATAAAGCCTGGTCAACGGTTGACGGAATTCCTTTATTGGAAAAATATCCTCAGTATATTAATGAAAGATTGCCGGATGGATTTTTTGAGCAATTGGAGAAATCAGGATCTATTGTAAAAGACGGAATTGATAAGGGATATATGATCATTTTTTCAGTCTGTGCCGTAGCTTATCTTATCGCATGGACGGTCATGAAAACATTGGTTCCGAAATATAAAGTAATAAGTAAATAGTATTCGATAAATAAATTAGTATTAAACCTTCAAGGTTTCAAAAACCTTGAAGGTTTGATTAAAATAAATCATCAATAAAAAGATGGAAAATCAGACAAAACAAAAATTAAATCGTGAATTATATGGTTCCCAAGAAAAACTTCCAGTCAAAATTGTACAGTTTGGAGGTGGGAATTTCATGAGAGGATTCACTGATTATGTGATTGATAAATTAAATAAAGAAGCAGGATTTAATGCAGGAATTGTAAATGTTCAGCCAACGGCGGGCGGCTCGGTTCATAAACTGGAAGAGCAGGATAATCTGTACACACTTTTTACAAGAGGAATTAAAAAAGGAGAGATCATTGATGAAAAAGGGGTAATTTCTGCAATTCAGAAGTCGATCAATCCCTATACAAATTATGGTGAATTCTTAGCGTTGGCAAAAGAAGAAGAATTAGAATTTATCTTCTCAAACACTACAGAAACAGGAATTGCTTACGATGAATCGGAGAATAATTATCTTGGACCGCACAAAAATTTTCCCGCAAAATTAACGGTTTTACTCTATGAGAGATTTAAGCATTTTAATGGAGCGGCCGATAAGGGAGTACGGATTATTCCATGTGAATTAATTGAAGACAATGCCTTTGCATTAAAAGATATTATCTTGAAGTATACCCAACTCTGGAACCTAGACCCTGACTTTGTGCAATGGGTTAACCAGAATAATTATTTCCATAATACATTGGTGGACCGGATTGTTCCGGGTTATCCTAAAGATGACGCAGAATCATACGAAAATCAGTTGGATTACGAAGATCAGATGATGGTGGTTTCTGAGACATTCCTGCTTTGGGTGATTCAGGATGCCGGAAATCTGAGAACCAGAATCCCTTTTGATCAGATCAATGAACAGATTTTAGTAGTAGACGATATTCAGCCTTATCGCCTTAGAAAAGTGAGAATTCTGAATGGCGGTCATACGTTAATGCTTGCTCCGGCAGTTTTATCAGGTAAAGAAACGGTAAGGGAATCTATTGAAGATGCCTTTATCGGTGAATTTTTGAAAGAAACTATTTTTCATGAAGTAAATCCTACCTTAGGGTTAGATGAATCGGAACTGAAGGATTTTGCAGATGAAGTTTTCGACAGATTCAGAAACCCTTTTATTAAGCATTATCAGGCCAGTATCGCTTTATATTTTGTTTCTAAATTTAAAGTCAGAATTCTTCCGAGCTTGCTGGGTTATGTTGAAATCAACAAAAAATTACCGCTGAATCTGGTATTTTCTTTAGCCAGTTTAATCAGGTTCTATCAGGGAAATTTTGGAGAAAAATCATTACCTGTTAATGATGAGGAAGCTATTGTTGCTAAATTCAAAGAAATCTGGACAAACGGAGATTATGACAAAGTAGCGGAACTGTCATTAGGGGAAGCCACCTTCTGGGATACAGATCTTACACAGATAAACGGCCTGAAAGAGGCGGTAGCAAAAGCCTTGTGGGAAATAGATCACAATGGTGTAGAAAAGGCCTATCACAACTTTATACAATTTTATTCTTAGAAAAATGCAAAAGAAAGTACTGAAAGTAAATCCCATAGATAATGTAGCGGTTGCGTTGGTAGATCTTGCGCAGGGGGAAACGGTTACTTTGGATGAACTGACTTATGAAATCATAAAAGACACGAAAGCAAAACATAAATTCGTGACCGAAGACCTCGCCATAGGTGATTCTATCATCATGTACGGTGTTTTGGTAGGAAAAGCCAGTCAGCCGATCCGGAAAGGAGAAGTGATTACCACTGAGAACGTAAAACACCAAAGCGCAAAAGTACAAGGAAAAACAGAAACCACTTCATGGACGGCTCCGGATGTGGATAAGTGGAAAGATAAAACCTTCATGGGCTATCACCGTGAAGACGGACAGGTCGGAACAGAAAACGTATGGCTGTTCTTTCCATTGGTTTTTTGTGAAAACAGAAATGTGGAGATCTTAAAAGATGTTTTTGAGAAAGAACTGTTGTTTGAAAAAGTGACAAAGCATCAGCTGCTTTTAAGATCGCTGATCAATAATTCTGAAGCAGAAACTCCTGTTGAAGAAGAAATGGAAACAAAAGTATTTCAAAATATTGATGTCAAATTCATTACGCATCAGGGCGGCTGTGGCGGTATTCGTCAGGATGCCGAAGCACTGGGAAGACTGCTTGCCGGATACGTTAACAATCCGAACGTGGCAGGAGCAACGGTTTTAAGCCTGGGATGTCAGAATTTACAGGTTCAGATTTTTAGAGAGGCCTTAGAAAAGATAAGTCCCGATAACAAAAAACCGATCATCGTTTACGAGCAGCAAAAGTCCGGAACGGTAGATGAAATGCTTAACGGAATCATCAAAGATTCCTACCAGGCCATCAAACAGGCTAATGAAATAGAAAGAAAACCTGCCCCGATCTCTAAATTGGTTTTAGGATTGGAATGTGGTGGTTCAGATGGTTTTTCAGGGATTTCTGCCAATCCTGTTTTAGGACAATTATCGGATTTAATGGCAGGAATCGGAGGTTCAACCATTCTTTCTGAATTCCCGGAATTATGTGGAGTAGAACAGGAACTGGTTAACCGTTGCGTGAATGAAGCTGATGCAGAAAGGTTTTTACAATTGATGAAAGATTTTGAAAATTCAGTCGTTGCTGCAGGATCTGGCTTTGATATGAATCCGTCGCCGGGGAATATTAAAGATGGACTAATAACCGATGCTATGAAATCTGCAGGAGCGGCTAAAAAAGGCGGATCATCGCCGATCAATGATGTGCTTGATTTTACAGAATACATCAAGAAACCAGGATTAAATTTGCTTTGTACACCCGGAAATGATGTAGAATGTACTACTGCTTTGGTGGGTTCCGGATCAAATGTAGTCTTATTTACCACAGGCTTGGGTACGCCCACAGGAAACCCTGTCGTTCCGGTAGTGAAAATTTCTTCAAACACAACATTAGCAGAAAGAATGCCTGATATCATCGACTTCAACACTGGTGATGTAATTACCGGTGAAAAGACGATTGACGAAAAAGCCGAAGAACTGTTGGAATTTATCATAGAGGTTGCCAGCGGAGGAGTAAAAACTAAAGCCGCCATACTCAATCAGAATGATTTTATCCCCTGGAGACGAGGGGTAAGTTTATAGTTAATTTTAATTTAATAATTATTGTTTTAATTATATAAATATTAGGGTTGAAAATGCTTTCCATTTGTGGGAAGCATTTTCTTTAATAACAAGAGACTAGCACAGAACAAAAAAGCTGGCACAGAACAAAAGAGTAGCACAGAACAAGAAGAGTGCCCGAACAAAGGCTAGCACGGTAAAATGATAGTAAAATAACAGCGCGGATAAAATGATAGCATAAAATGATAGTGCGGTAAAATGGTAGTACGGAGTAATTGACAGCGTAAAATGATAGCGTAAAATGATAGCGCGGATTTGTAATCCGTGCTTAACTATCTACAACTATAACGTCTAACGGGCTTTCCAATTCAGCATAGTTTCGGGCACTACTGAAATAGTAATGTTCCGGTTCTGTAACTATTTTTTGTTTCACAGGGTTTTGATGAATGTAATTAATCTTTTGCCTGATCCATTTCTTTGAAAAGATTTCTTCCGCATGATATCCATCTTGCCATACTTTAAAATTCTGTTGTCTGGACAGATGTTCACACGCTCTGCTGAAGTATGCTAACATCCATTCTCTTCTGCTTTCAGCCTCAGAAAATATCGTTTCGATAATTTTTTTTGAAGTAAATTTTTTAAAATCACGCATGATTTCGGGTAAGGTATATTTACCATCCGCTTGGCAAAATAAATGCAGATGGTTTGACATTATACAGTAGGCAAAAATGATGAGACCTTTTTGAGCCTGACAATATTTTAACGATTCTATAATAACCATTTTTTGAGATAATCTTGTAAATACATCGATCCATCCAACAGTAGTTATGGTAATAAAATAGGCCTGATCAATATTCAGGGCTTTGTACTTTGTAGACATTTGTGTTTTTATTTAAATCTACAAAATATTTTTGTATTTGATAAATTTTGGATAAGAAATGTCACAGAAAGAAATGTCACGGATTGCAAATCCGCGACCTCGAATAGCGCGGATGTACAATTAGATAGCGCGGATTTGCAATTTAGATAGCACGGCAATTTAGATAGCTCGGATTTGCAATCCGTGCTATCTAAACTATTGCCTTTTCGACGACTTCCTGATATAAAGCTGAGGCGCCAGAACCACTTTTTTCTCAGTAGAAACTCCCGAACCATACTCTTTTACACTTTCCAGGAAAACCTGTCCTGCCATTTTTCCCATTGTCACTGGGGTTTGGTCTACAGAACTCATAGGAAGTTCCATAAACTGGGTAAAAGGTTCATTGGAGAAGCCGATAACAGCTACTTCTTCAGGGATTTTAATCTTCCGTTTTTTCAGTTCCTGACAGGCCCCTAATGCAGCAAAATCACTTGAAGAAAAAATTGCATCAGGAATAGACTTTCGGTCCCATAATTTTTTGATCGCTTCAATGCCGGCATCAATTGAACTTCCGGTGGTAATGATATTTTCTTCCTTTACAGGGAATTGGTGATCTATTAAAGCCTGTTTGTATCCGTTTAAACGGTTCTGATAGATCTCAAGATTAAGATCACCGGAAAAATGACAGATATCTTTGTACCCTTCTTTTATAAGATGTTCGGTGGCGATATATCCTCCACGGTAGTCATCGATAACAACGGTACTGATTCCGGGAATATCTTTTTTCCTGTCAAAAAACAGGATGGGGGTATTGGTCGTATCTAAAATACTCTGAATATGCTCCGTATCAACGGTCGTCTTCGAAACCGACATAAAGATCCCGTCTACCTGTGCGTTAAGCAAAGTATTCAGGTGTCTTTTCTCTATAGTAACGTCTTCATGACTCTGACAGATGATCACATGATAACCGAACGGCGAAAGCTCTTCCTCAATGCCACGGATGACGGACGAAAAGAAGTTGGTATTCACAAAAGGCACGATGATTCCTACATTTTTTGTTTCACCGCTTTTTAAAGCTTTGGCCAGATTATTCTGCTTATAATTCATTTCTTTAGCAGTCTTCTTGACCAGGTCTTTGGTTGCCTGGCTTATTCTCGGATGATCATTAAGTGCTCTGGAAACAGTGGCCACACTTACATTTAACTTTTTCGAAATATCGTATATGGTGGCACCTTTTTTATTCATAAATGTTTTTTTCTAGCTGTTTTCGTATGTCAAAATGAAATACATGATGACGTAAATTTAATCAAATTATATCTATCAAAAAGTAAATATTATGTATTTTATAGAAGATGGGTTTTAACGGCAATTCAAATGCCTGTCATATTTTTTTAAGTGATTGATTATGTTTAAATTAAATTGCGTATTGCTGCGGATAAATGATTTTTTGAACTGAATGACACTGGTTGGATAAGACTGAAACAGCTGTTGCTTCTATGGTAAAAGGTGACAAAAAATAATGAGTGGCATAACTGAAAAGGACACCGAAAACCGATGTCCCTGAATTACTAAGTATGATGTGAAAATATTTTATTTCTTCCAGATCTTTTCAATTTCTTCTAATGATTTTCCTTTGGTTTCCGGAACCATCTTCCATACAAAAACTAATGATAAAAGGCTCATTACCCCATAAAAACCATAGGTGAAAGCTCCGCTGAATTCCATCATGAACGGGTAGGTTGAAGAAATTAAATAATTTGCCGCCCACTGAGCTGCTACAGCAATCGCAATGGCAGATCCCCTGATTTTGTTAGGAAAGAGCTCGGAAATTAATACCCAGCAAATCGGTCCCCAGGACATCATAAATGAAGCGGTATATACGATGATAAATACTAAAGTAGCAATACCGATAATGTGCAGGTATGAGAAAACCGCGATGGCAAACATTCCGATCGCCATTCCGACAGAACCTACGATTAATAAAGGTTTCCGCCCCCATTTATCAACGGTAAAAATGGCGACAACGGTAAAAATGACATTGACCAGTCCCATCACGACGGTCTGTAGCATCGACGCATCTTTGTGTACCCCCATACTCTCAAAAATCCTGGGCGCATAGTATAATGCAACGTTGATCCCTACAAACTGCTGAAAAACGGATAATAAAATACCAATAATAATAACCGTCTTTCCAAAAGCGAAAATCTCACTTTTATGTACGGCAACAGTGCTTTTAATCTCATTGAAGATCTGATGTCCGCGGAGCTGACCATTAATTTTGGTTAAAATTTTAAGCGCTTCATCATCTTTTTTAATCAACGTGAGGTAACGTGGTGTTTCAGGAACGAAGAATAGTAGAATTCCGAATAAGGCTGCAGGAATCGTTAATGATAAAAACATATAACGCCATCCGATATCATTGATCCACTCTGCCGGTTTTCCGTCGGCAATTCCCCAATTCACAAAATAAACGACCAGCATCCCGAAAATAATAGCAAACTGATTTAAGGAGACCAGTCTTCCTCTTACTTCTGCAGGGGCAATTTCTCCGATATACATCGGGCAGACTGCAGAAGCTAGCCCGACACCGATGCCTCCGATAATTCTGTAAAAATTAAACGCCAGTAAAACACCCATTGAATGCTCGCCCTGCTTAAAGAATAAGAATTCAGGATAAGCAGCTCCCAAAGCACTGATAAAAAACAAAAACGCAGAAAGCATCAATGATTTCTTTCTTCCCAGTTTAGACGAAAAATAGCCGGAGACCGCTCCTCCGATAATGCAGCCGATTAAGGCGCTGGAAATGGTGGCTCCGTGCGCCAGAGAGCTTAAGCCGAGAGGAATGATAAGGTATTCCTGAATCGATTTCTCGGCTCCGGAGATCACGGCGGTATCGTATCCGAACAAAAGTCCGCCCAAAGTGGCAACCAGGGTAAGCATAGTAACATAGGTCATATTGATTTCCGCCTTGGTCCCGGGGGAGTATTTCGGACCCGAATCTATTATTTGCATAGTTTCATAGTTTAAATGGTTAAGCTGTAGAATTTTAGCGTCGGTAAACTGCACAGAGATAATTTATTTAAGATACGTTACATCCGTGCGTTTTACCAACAAACACTATCCGGAATATTATAGATACTGATTAATTAAACTTTCCAGATATTCTTGTTTCCCGCTTTCTCTTCCCACTTCTCCCAGGCCTTCAGCATGAGCGGCAAGATCTGTTAAAGAAAGCTTTCCGTCTGCGAAATCTTTTCCTTTTCCGCTATCGAAAGAAGAATATCTGTTGGTTCTGATTTCAGCATATTTTGATTTTTCCAGAATAGCATCCGCAGCAAGAAAAGCCCGGGCAAAATTGTCCATTCCACTGATGTGTGCAATAAAAATATCTTCTAAATCTGTAGAGTTTCTTCTGATTTTTGCATCAAAATTGACACCGCCGCCCTGAAAGCCTCCGGCCTGGATGATCACCAGCATGGCCTGAGTCATTTCGTACAAATCCACTGGAAACTGGTCTGTATCCCAGCCGTTCTGATAATCCCCGCGGTTGGCATCGATGCTTCCCAGGACATTGTGATCCGCTGCCACCTGAAGTTCATGTTCAAAAGTATGCTGAGCCAGCGTCGCATGGTTAACTTCAATATTAAGCTTAAAGTCATCCAGCAGGTCATACTGACGCAGGAAGTTCAGACAAGTGGCGGCATCGAAATCGTATTGATGTTTTGTAGGTTCCATAGGTTTGGGCTCCAGAAAGAAAACTCCCTTGAAGCCCTGTGAGCGGGCATAATCTTTTGCCAGATGTAGAAACTTTGCCAGATGTTCCTGCTCACGCTTCATGTCGGTATTCAGTAAGGACATATATCCTTCCCGTCCACCCCAGAAAACATAATTTTCGCCCTCCAGCTTAATGGTGGCATCCAGTGCATTTTTTACCTGCCCGCCTGCATAGGCCAATACATCAAAAGACGGGTTGGTCGCAGCTCCGTTCATGAATCTTGGGTTGGAAAAACAGTTGGATGTCCCCCACAGTAGCTTTACACCGGAAGCAGTCTGCTTTTCTTTGGCATAGTCCGTGATGAATTCCAGTCTTTTGGTAGACTCTTTGAAATTATCGGCTTCGTCTATCAGATCATAATCATGGAAACAGTAGTAAGGAACCCCTAATTTGGTGAAAAATTCAAAAGCAGCATCCATTTTTTCGGTGGCTTTCTGTTTTGCGTCTGAAGCTGTAAGCCAGTCAAAATTTTGCGTTCCCACCCCGAACGGATCTCCTCCTGTGGCACAGAAGGTATGCCAGTAAGCAGTGGCAAATTTAAAGTATTCCTTCATGGTTTTTCCACGAACCACTTTATTTTCGTCATAGAATTTAAATGCAAGAGGATTATCGGATTCCCTTCCTTCAAATTGGATTTTGCTGATTCCCTTAAAGTATTCTTTGGTACCTAATGTAATTGCCATTATATTTTGTTTAATTAAATTTTCAATTAGATGCAATCGATTACACTCTGACCGCAATTCCAAAACATCTTTTTATTTAAACGGATAATATTTTGGAGTTTGTACAGTCCGATTGATTTTTCGATGTCAATTATCAATTAAAACGGATGTTTTATTAATAATTCACAGTCGTTAAATGTAATAATTTTATGTAATATGCAATCAAATTTTTACAATATCTTATTTTGTATGATAAGGGTAGGTTTAGTTTACTACTTAACAGTATGTTAATCGTTTTTTTATAACCTTATTTTTAAGATAATTTTTCAAATAAAGCAGGCAGAAAATGATCTGAGTTCCCCCGAAAATGGAATTACGAAACAATTCCGGCTTTTTTTATGGTTTATTTGAATAGTTTTGTGAGACTTATATAATAATTGTACACCATGAGATGGCAGACTCGGATATTAGGCACTTTTTTAATATTAATATCGTTTTCGGAGAAGATTTCGTCACAGAATCCACTTGATAAGTTCAAGGAAAAAACAGATTTCTATTTATTGGAGAATTTTGTTTCCCGGGCAATAAATGACAGTATTTTTGTCAGCAGCACATACCAATATGAGGCACCTGATCCTACCAATGATGGCGATTTTTATTTCCGTGATCGTAAAACGAAAAAAAAATTATTTCCTTACGGATTTGAAATGGCTTATCCGTTTGTAGGACAAACAGCTGTTGTAAAATATAAAGGGCGGTGGGGGCTGATTGACCGAAGCGGAAAATTTATTTATTATTCGGAATCCGATTATCCTGTAAAACTAACTTCTTACGAGCAATATGCAGTATTTGATAATACCATAATGTATGATCTAAGCTCCGGCACTTTACAGAAACATTCTATTTATTGTGCCGAACCCGCCACTCCCGACTATTTTCTGACAACATCGAAAACCGGAAAATATAATTTGAGGAACAAAAAAAATGAAAAGGTATTTAAAACAGAACTGGATACCATCATAGCCCGTAGTGATTTACTATATGAAGGAAATTCAGGCAGAAATATATTAATTGTGAAAAAGAAAAATAAATATGGGCTGTTTCACACCAACGGAAGTGAAATTCTCCAGACACAATATGAAAATGCCAGGTTCATAGGAAATTATATCATGCTGCTCCAAAATAAAAGATGGAATTATTATCTCTATCAAAATAATCAGCTAAGACTTATTCTTTCAACTCCGGTAGAATGTATTACGCCTGCCTATCAGGCTAAAGTTATCGGGGCATTCAAAAAAGGCAGCCAATACAATCTGTTAAAAATCAACGGAGAAAGTTTAATTGAAAATTTTGATTATATCGGTGGTAATGCAACGTACGGCGTAAAGGAAAACGCTCTTATGATTTTTGATTCTGAGGCGAATTATTATACTTATACCGAAAAATAACGTCTACATTTTTTAGTGCAGAAAGCAGAAACAATTGTTTCTTCCGATTCATGGATCCTGGATCACTGTAAAAATTGGTTTAATCTTGCAGCTTATTTAACTCACGAACAACGACTTCCTGTTAATACGATAAAAATGTTTAAATCATGAATGTATTCGGGCAATTGAGACCCTATTTTTCTCACGAATGGAAAGAAAGATATCATGCAGTTTTAGCAGAAGAACATTTAATAAGCTTAAGTGAAAATATTCAGAAATTTAAAGACCGCACGTTAAACTGGGATCAGCCTTCCTTCATTGATGAACTTAAAATTGATCGGGAGAATAGTTTTAAAAAATTCATTGATATCTTGGAATCACAAAATTCAGAGGCGTTTAAAACCAAAAAACTGGAAGAAATTTCTTTTGAACATTGGCTGAATATTTTAGGACAACGCTTAACCTCGGCAAGTCAGCGGGATCAAAATGCCATTCCACCATTGAAAAACAGATTGATAGAGGCCTGCGAAAAGCCTTTTAATCATGAGATCACCATGGCGCAGAGAGCTTGGGAAAAACATGTGGGAAGAAGAGACGATAGGTTTTGGGGTGAGATCAAAGGAAATAATCAGCAGAAACAGCAACTTGTCATGGAAAAAATCAGTTATATTCTGGATCATAAAACATGGTGGAACGTATTTTTTCATTACAAACACCAACTTGTTTACGAAGTCAGGGAAGAAGGCGGCCATGGAATCCGTTGGAGTCACAGCGGAACAAACCTCATCGGATTTCTGGAAGTTTTTAACAGTGAATAAATTAAAAACCTTGGTAAACGAATCATTTTTAAGCAATAAGGTATGATCAGGACAAATGATTTTGATTTTTAGGGATTCAAATCTTATTTGGATATTTTATACTCCTCACATATGTCATTTCCTCATAAAAATATTCCCTGTGTAAAAACATTGCGTACGATACACATAATTTTGCCGATGCAGATACAAAGAAAGAGGTTTTCCTGATCTAATTTTTTAATCACTAAAATGGGAATTATGTGTACGCTTACATACCTTAAAGAAATGGTGTTTTTTGATTACAAAATTGATAAAAGTGCTAAAAATATCAGGAAACTCAGAATAAAAATAAAAACAAGAAATTCAATTAGATAAAAATGAATACATTCATTGACATTGGTATCAATTTAACCAATAAACAGTTTCACAACGAACAAGAAGAGATCATCAATCGGGCCCTTGATCAGGGAGTGGAGCAGATGATTCTCACGGGAACAAGTGTCCGTGGAAGTAAAGAATCCGCGGAAATTGCAGAAGACTATCCGGAAATTTTATTTTCAACAGCAGGAATTCATCCGCACGACTCCAAATCTTTTAATCATGAAAGCATTAACGAATTAAGAAAATTGCTGCGAAAGGAACACGTAGTATCTGTCGGAGAATGCGGACTTGATTTCGACAGAGATTTTTCACCGAGACCTGTTCAGGAAAAATGTTACCAGGCTCAGCTGGAATTGGCTGTTGAAGTAGGTAAACCTCTTTTCCTTCACGAAAGGTCAGCTTTCAGAAGGTTTAATGAACTGACAGATGAATATTTGTCTGAACTTCCAAAAGCGGTCGTCCACTGTTTTACAGGAACTTTAAGTGAAGCCAAAATTTATTTAGACAAAGGATTTTATTTGGGATTTACAGGATCAATAAGTGATCGGAATAGATTCGGACATTTGGAAGACATCATCAGATATGTTCCTCTCGACAGGATAATGATCGAAACAGATGCGCCTTTTATGCTTCCGAGAAATATGCCGCGGGTGCAGAATCGCAGGAATGAACCTTCATTTTTACCTTACGTCGCACAGACGATCGCCGGTTTAAAAAAATTAAGCCTTGCTGAAGTTGCCGAAAAAACCACAGAAGTCACCCGTCAATTTTTCGGGATATAAAAAAAGAGTTCTACAGATTGTGTAAAACTCTTTTTATAACGGTCGGCACATGACTTATCCGACATAGATTATTATAAACTTTTCCAGGCGGCTTCCAGAGCCAGTTCCATCATTGGCTTTAATGCTGTTTCTCTCTGGTCTGCTGAAATTTTTTCGTGGGTAGGGATGATATCTGTTACCGTAAGAATGGTCGCTGCATTTTTTCCTAAATGTTTCGCATTGGCAAACAATCCGAAGGCTTCCATTTCTACAGCCGGACAGTTATATTTTGTAGCGATCGCAGGAACAGCCGGATCTTTTCTGTAGAAAATATCACTGCTGTGAACATTGATGGCTTTTGCTTTTAACGACAGTTCATCCGCTGTAGCATTAATGGTATCAAAAATAGTTCCCTGATGAGAAAGAAGATCTTCTTCAATTTCCCAGGCATACTTTGCATAAGTACTTTCACTGGCTGCGTTTTCAACATTTAAAATGTCAAAAGTTTTCAGATCGGTAGTATAGGCCCCACAGGTTCCGATTCTGATGATGGTATCCACTTCATACTCCGTAAATAACTCAAAAGAATAGATTCCGATGCTTGGAAAACCCATTCCACTTGCACCAACGGTGATCTCCTTACCTTTATAAAGACCGGTATAATAAAAAATGCCTCTCGTCTTGCTGACTAATTTTGCATTTTCCAAATAATTTTCAGCAATATACTGTGCACGGAGCGGATCCCCCGGCTGCAACAAAACTTTAGCAATTTCTCCTTTTTCTGCACTGATGTGAATACTCATAATTTTATTTTGAATGGACAAAGATAACAATTATCGAAATAGTGGAATGATCTGTCTCAGATGCCCTTTGTAATTATTATATTCAAAAGGAAAAAACAGAAAATACTATTTAATTCAGAATGATTCAGTTAAAAATTTTATTCTCTCAGAAATAATTTTATTTTTGTTACATGATGCCAACCGAACGTCCCTTTTTAGATACCCTGTTTCTGCTTCGGAAGGAGGAGTGTATCACTGTTTATACAGATATTCAGGAGATTTCCAGAAAAGAAGAGCAGGACGCTGCAGCATATTTTGAATCTGAATTTCAGAAAGAAAGACTGGAATTTCTCTCGGACAGCATAGACTGCGACAGTGAAACGGCAGTGTGGGCGGGAAAAGTGCTGTATCATAGTGCACAGCTACATCTGATAAGAGGAAATACCGCAAAAGATTTACATACATTAATTCCGGCATTTAATGGAAAAACAGACGTATCAGCTATATTATCTGCAGATCTTTCACTGAGATTTTTACCACAGATGATAACTGTCCTGAAAAATGCTGACCCACAGGATCCTCTGATAACAATGCTGGAAAATATTTTAAAACAATTTCATTATTCAGGAATAGGACTTCAGCTTGATCTGGAAAATGTAAGATGGGAAGAAGAACTAAAAGATAAAACCTACCAGAAATTGTACCTGGAAAGAATTGTGGATAAAAAAGCGTACGATCTGGCGGGAATTCCCTATATCTTTCAGTTGCTGACCGCTGAATTCGGAATGTATAAGGATATTTTCTGGCGAGAATTAAAAATAAATAACCCAAAGGATAATGAGCCAGGAGACCGTATTTGATTTGATCAAAGATCCCACAAAAGAAAATTTTCTTACATGCAGAGAATTAGTCATTACCAGTCCGGAGTACAATCCTCACTCTGATGACGTGGATATTATGGAAAAGCTTTACCAGACTAAAGAATAAAGAAAAAAACATATTCAGTAGAGGTTAATGAAAAATGAAAGTAGATATCCCGATGTTTTAATATTAGAAGAAGGATCAGAATTGTATTTTGACATCACCGATATTTACCGGAAAATCCACTTTTCCTTTTAAAAAAAGACATGGAGCCGCTGAAAAAAAATAAAAACCGGTGGAATTTTTAAAATCTAATCAATGACTCAAAACATAGAAAAATTAAACACAGTTCTTGCCTACGTTAAAGATACGTTTGTCGGTAAAAATGACGTCGTCGACTTATTGGGAGTCTGTTTGCTGGCGAGAGAAAATGCCTTTCTGTACGGTCCTCCCGGAACCGCAAAATCAGCCATTGTAAGAACCCTGGCAAAAACTGTAAAAGACGGTAAAAACTTTGAATATCTTTTGACCCGCTTTACCGAACCTAACGAGATCTTCGGACCATTTGATATCAGAAAACTAAAGGAAGGTGAGTTGCTTACCAATACAGATGGCATGATGCCGGAAGCGTCAATGGTTTTTCTGGATGAGATTTTCAATGCGAATTCTGCCATTCTGAACTCGCTTTTAATGGCTTTAAATGAAAAGATTTTTAAAAGAGGAAAAGAAACGAAAAATCTTCCGGCACTGATGTTTGTAGGAGCAAGCAATGTTCTTCCCGAAGATGAAGCACTGAATGCCTTATTCGACCGTTTTCTGATCAGAATTAAAGTAGATTATGTGAATCCGGATCTTCTTCAGCAGGTACTTTTAGCCGGAAGGAAACTTGAAAACGATATTTATACGGAAACCCCTGAAATTCTGCCGCATGAGATCACTGAACTCCAGCATCAGTGTAAAACCATAGATCTTAAACCTATTTATGAGGTATATCTGAACACCATTATCAGTCTCAGGAATACAGGAATTGCGATTTCAGACCGAAGAGCCGTAAAACTCCAGAATCTGATTGCGGCAAGCGCGTTAATCTGCGGTCGTGGTGAAGCCATTCTTTCAGATTTGTGGGTTTTGAAACACATCTGGGATACGGAAGAGCAGATTGAAATTCTTGAAGGAATTATTAACAGAACGATTGAAAAAGAAGATCACGCGGCATCTCATCCGCAGGCTTTGCAGAACAAGACGCCGAATCCGGAGGAAGTAATGAAGGACGTTAAGATTTTGGTGGAAAAATGGAACAGTGAAACGTTGAGCTTTGAAGAACAAAATGTAATTAAAGATAAATTGCGGTACCTTCAGACACGCTGTGACTGGATCGGAAATTCCGAACAAAAACAATATATTCAACAGGAAATCGAAAGTCTATGGGAAAAGATTCTTCAGACAGTGTAAAAGAATTCTGGGCAGAACTTCCCCGGGCAAATGAAGATTTTTTAGGCTCGATACGGGACTGGAAAAATATTCAGATGGCGGTGGAAGAAGAAGTGATATGGCTGAAAGGTTTTACTGATGAGCAGGCTGCTTCATCACAAATCAGGCAGTTTCCGGATTTTTTGTTGTATGAATTAAGAGAAGGTCTTCTATTTCGCAGGGATGCCCTGGTACCGAGTAAGAAAGTACGGACAGCTTTGTTTTGGTCACCCATTGACAGAGCTTTAAGACTAACTTTTCCTCCTTCCAATCAGAATTTTTTCGGCATTGATGAGAAAATCCAGGTCAGACTGCAGCCCAGTGACGAAGAGCAGCCTGCCTATGCTTTGCTGAGTTCAATAGAGGAAATCAAAGAAACGGTTATCGCTTTACCCAAATTCAAAGCGGAAAAAATGAGCTGGATTGTGATTAATGATAAAGCATTATTCCTCGGAACTCCACTGCTGAGCTTTCCGGGAAAAACCTACTGGACGAAAGACGGACATCTTTTGCCGTCGGGTTTTGATTTCGAATTCAGAAATCTGAGTGTTTTATTACAGAGAAAATATAATGCAGATCACGAGCACTGGCTTTTATGGAATGAAAACGGAAGTGTTTTAGCCCTCAGTAAAAAAGATTTCCGGAAACTGTCTGTAAGCTCGTTTCGTCTGACTGAAAAAGCAAGAGCATGGAACTGATAGAATATTTCCAATCGTATGAAAATTATTTCTGGGAATGGGTGACCGATAATGATCTCCGTGACAATTCCGGGTACCATGAAAATAACCTTGTTTCTATTCCGAATGTAGGAACCATTGCCTACAGACCCTATCTAATCGAGATTTTAAAGGAACTGCAGGGGCAGGGAATTCCTCCGTTGGGGTCTTTACTTTTGGTAATGTACGCCACTCAGGAAGGATATTTAAATCTTGATGGAGTTTTTTATTTTTTAAGAAGATTAAAAAAAGAGGAAAACAATCAGATTAATGATAACATAAAAGATGCCTGCTTATTTTTAGAAAATTTAAGTAAAATAGGAAGATCTCTTAAAAAAGGACAAAACAGGATCAATCTTTTGCAGACTATTTTCAAAGATTCTCATTATTTGATGTCTACAGAAAAATCCGGATATATCATCAAGAGTTTCAATAGAGGGCCTCAGGAATTATTTCATGCGGCCATTAAAATCCCGCTGACTGATGCTGTAATATCAAAAGATATCCGGACGCTTTCGTTACTCTATAAAAAATATCCCACGACAGAAGCGATAGTAAATGCCATGCAGGGAATAGGAAGCGAGCCTGAGCTTGATGAGGAAATTACAGATGAAGTGGTAGCTGCAGAATCAGGCCGTGATTTTATTGAAGAATTGACTGAAGAGCCTAAAACTTTTCAGGTCGGAAGCTTAATTAAAAGAATATGGAGCGGACTGAAAATTCCCATGCGCGATCTTTCACCGGGAGAACAGCCCATTGGAGGAATTTCCGATATGGCAAATAAAGGTGAGTTCCACAGAATGCTTTTATCCGAATTTGCCAATGAAGATGAGGTCTTCATGAACCGCGTGGCCAATAACGAAGCCTTATATATTCAAAGGGAAATTCCGCCGGAAGAGAATGTTTTTGAAAGAATCATTTTAATAGATGCTTCCCTGAAAAATTGGGGAACGCCGAAGGTTTTGGCTTTTGCATCGGCTATTGCAGTAGTCAGACATCCGAAAGCACATTCAGAATGTAGAGTTTTTGCGCTGGGACAGACCGCGATCCCTGTTTCGCTGAATACGATCAGCGAGGTCATCGAAAATCTGAATCTTGTCAGCGGAATTCTGGATATCTCGGAAACGCTGGAGACTTTTTTTCAAAAAGTACATACCGAAAAAGATCTGGAGGTATTTTTTATAACCCATCATGAAAATCTGGCCCATGAAAAATTACAGAAGGTCATTCAGAAAAACAGGAATAAACTTAAATTTCTAATCACCACGTCTGCTGATGGTGAACTGAATTTTTATAAACATCATCAGGGAACCAGAAAGCATGTCCAGAGAATAGTGCTGCCTTTACAGGAATTGTGGTCGGATCCGCCTAAAAATAAACACAAAAGATCAAATACCTCCACTCAGAAAGGCAATAAAACGGAGGTGCCTCAGAATTACCCGATATTGTTTCCGACTCCTCAAAATCAGATCACCCGATTTATGCATGAAGGAGAGTACTTTATTCTGAGCAGTAAAAAACAATTGTTAAGAACGTATTTATCAGATAATTATTATAATAAAACGTATTATGATCACTATAGGACATTCCACGGATGCTCAGTGTTGTTTGATGAGATTTCCATAAAAGATAAAGGCATATTTGCCTTGGCGAAAAATAAACAGCATGAATTTATTCTCTGCCAGTATCAACCGGATAAAAAACTGCTCTCGAAACTTAATATCAATACAAAGGAATATTCTGAGCTGAATGTAACAGGGTGGCATATCCCTTCCCATTTTGAATTGATTTATTTTAATAAACATTTTTACCTGTACGGAGAGAAAGCAGATTCGTTTTTTGAAATTAATATAGAAGGGGATGTTTCTTTACAGGCCGTAGATCGTGATCCGGAAATTGAGAAAAATACAGCTAAAGTGAAGGTTGAGGTAGGAAAATTACTGAATAATAAACATCAAATTCTAAGCAACTTTACGCAGATCGGAATCAATAAAAATGATAATCTGGTGATTTCAAAAAGTGAACTCACGACCATGTACAACGGTTCTATCTGCTTATACAGAAATAAATCGGCCATAAAAGTTGTGGCCAGCCAGAATAAAAATAAATTTACTTTTTCAGATGGAAGTGAGATCATTGCCGATTCCCGGGGAATGCTGACTTTCAGAAGTATCAATGCCAATATCCCGATATTTTATATGCCCACTGTAGAATTCAGTGCTGCGGCGCTGGCAACGGAAACCGAATTTGGAGGATCTGAATACTATTTACCCGAAAGTACCTTACTGAAAGTAAAAACGATACAGGAAATGTGCGAAGATTATTTACATAAATTTATAGATCACGTGCTGAGTTATGGAATTGAGAATTAAACCGTTTCCGAAAAATAAGTACCCCAGAAAAGGACTTTTGGTTAAAGGTGCGTCACCATTGGTATGGCTTAGGGAAATCGATGCTCTTGCTATTGACATCAGTGCGGTAAAATCTTTTGCAGTTCCTTCCAACGAGCCGAATGTTCTGTATGGCTGCTTTTTGATTTTTAATCAGAATATTCCGGCAGAAATAGGGAAGAATGCCTATTTCCAGTGTTTTGATGATATGCTATTTATCCCAGAAAATACAGACTTTTATCCAAAAATAAATGCAGAGGACTGGCAAAATACAGAGGCCGAATATTTAATTATTCATCCTGAATTCGGATTGGTAAAGTTAAAGGAACCCATAGACTGGGTTTCTCTGCTGCAGGAATCTCCGAAAGCTGAAGATCTCGTCAGAAAACCGTTGAACGGTGTACACATTCCTCAGGAGATCAAAACATTTCTGGTGGAGATGAATGATGACCGTCTCTTGGAAGAGCTGGAAAAACCCCAGACGGATGAAGAGTGGATGAAAAATCTTCCATTTGACAAAAAGAAGCTCCTGGAGGGAAATCAGGAAGAAATTGAAAAATACCTTGCTTATATTACCAGGTATCCCGAACGGGCAATTTATCTTGGAATTCCTTTAGATATCGGCGGCACTTTCCGGGGAGATGGATTTGGCAATTTTAATTTTGACCCGGGTTGGTTTGCCGGTCTTTTCGGAAATGCTCATCCGGAAGGAGATCACAGTCAGCCAGAATCAAATAACAGCCAGAAGAGAAAATCAAAAGATTACCATAAAATTCTGGTGGCCGTATTACTTCTTGTTATTGTCGTGGGATTTGCGGTAGGTTCGGATCATAAGAACAGAATAAAATCAGAATCAGCGGATCTTTACAGCGATTCTGCAGTGGAGACGGCTCCGACCGGTGATGAGAAGATGGCAACACTGGCATTTGAATCCGGATTTACGGAAACTGATATGAAAATAGATTCTCTGTACCGAAAGGAAAGAGCCAGACTGATGGCTGCTTATGATGCCGCGATAGCAGAAAATTCCTCGGGGGAAATCCCATCTTCATTAAACTGGGAAATTGAAGGCTACCGGGTACGGGAAAAACAGTCACGTGATTCACTTAAAGTGATCTATAACGAAAAAATTGCCGAATATGTTGATGAAAAGACAAAGTTCTACAAGGAAAAAGTAGCGGATTCCCTAAGAAAATATATAACCATTTCCTCTGCTTCAAGAAAACTTTTAATGGATGAAACGGTAGAAAAACGGAGAATGGCAATCACAGACTCGCTGATGAATATATACGGAACCGCTAATACCATCGATCCTGTTGTTGTTTATAAAAATAATTCTTTTAAAAAGATGTTTAAGGTTAATGAAAATTCGTCAGGAGAATCCGGAGCTTCTTTTCCCGGACTTATTCTATTACTGCTTTCAATAGGAGGAGCGGTAGCGTTTTACATCTACTTTGTAAAAGACAAACCGCTGGATATAGGTGGGAGCCATATGCCGCAGGGAATTAAAATACTCTTGATGACACTGCTTGCAGGAATGATATTGTATATTTTTTATCCCCTGATTTCGATGTTCGGATACAACTGGCTGGTATGGATTCTTGTAGTGGTTATTGCAGTGGTTCTCTACCGTTTGTTCAGTGAAGATGAAACAATTTTAAAATCCGGGAAAAATGAATAAACAAAAGTTTTTAGATAAATTTCTGACGGTATTTTTTATCCTTGCGGCCCTAAAAATAGTGGGAATACTCGTGCAGCTCTCCCGTGCTGACCTGGTGACCGTTCTGGGAAATCTTGTATTATTTGCCATCATCGCAGCCATCGTTTTTTTTATCATTGTCGTTTTACGGGATAAGCAAAAGGATGCGTCACCGGCACCTGTAGGCAGAAACGCCGGAGGAATAGGAAAAGGAACGTATGTAGATCCTTCACTATTTGATAAATTGAGAAGTATCTATGAAGAGATCGCTCAAAAGCATATTGCTGAAAAAGAATATAAAAAAGCAGCCGTCGTATATATGAATTTGCTGAAAAATGATTACCGTGCTGCCCAGACTTTAAAGGAAGGCGGCCTGTATAATGAAGCTGCTGCCGTATTTTTAAAAAGGCTGAACAGTAAAGTGGAAGCCGCTGACTGTTATGTCCAGGCAAAACAGTATAGAAAGGCAATCGACCTTTATCGGGAACTACAGCATAAAGAGAAAGTCGGAGATCTGTATAAAGAGATGAATGATACTGAAAATGCACACCTGTATTATCAGATGGTGATAGATGATTATGTAAGCAATGGGCAGATGGTAAAAGGATCTCTGATCTACCGACAGAAAATGGAAATGCCAGGTGAAGCACAGAAAATTCTGCTGAAAGGCTGGGAAGAAAATAAAGATGCATTTAACTGTCTGAATAATTATTTTGCCAATATTTCCGACGTTAAAGTACTCAACATACAAATTCAGGAATTGTACGACAAAACACCGTCCGATAAAAAAATCATTTATCTGGAAGCGATGAAGTATGAATTTAAAAAAGATCAGAAACTTCAGAACACCTCAAGAAATATAGCTTATGAAATCATTGCGGAAAAAGTGGCGACACGTTCTGAAATCGTTAATGAATTAAAATATTTCAATCCCGATGATCAGGTGATTCTAAAAGATATTTCCAGATATAAGACAGGGAGAAATAAGATGTTCAGGAATTAAATTTAGATTCTCAGAAATGAAAAATTTAATTTGATAAAAATTAAAATTCCAATGATAATTGGTGAGTTTTATTTGGCTTTCCGGAAAGAGGAAAGATTTGTATTATTTCAAACTGTCTGATATTTTGATTAAACTTTCTTAATGCAATTTGATTGCAATGAAAGTCAAATCTAACATCTGAAAAAAGATCCATCGACTTTAGTAGTTGGTCATGTGTAAGTTTTCTACCGATTGTCAGATGCGCGTTGGACTTACTGTTATAACCTTTTATTTTTTGTCTGACATTTCGAAGTAATTTTTTAAAATTTTCATTTCCCTGTTCACAAGGTAAAATAATTATTGATTTTGATCGATCAGAATATATAACTTTATCAAATATTGTATCGAAACATTCTTCGTTTTGAGCAATTATTCTTAATTTTTCAATAATATACTTTAATTCCTGATCCGTTGCTTTAAATTCTGAAATAGTAATATGAGCAACAGAATCACAGCTGCCATATACTCCGATTTTATTATATAATTTATTTTTAAAGGATCTAAAAAGTTTAATAATCGGATCTTTTGGATGAATAACAATTGAATAAGTTTTGTCCATAGAGATAACAGAAAATATTTTGAACAAAATTAAAAAATATAGATCGTTTTGAACTGTTTAAGACATGCATTATAAGGCCTATAGGTTTTATAATGATCAACAATAAAAGAAAAACATTTATCTTTGCACCAATAAAATTATGACAATACAAAGAGCACATATCAGTTTAAATCTATGCGATCGCCCTGTACTAAAGGGATCGTTTGGATATGAATGGATGATATCAGATGAGGCGAAATGTGCTTGCTTTGAAAATTATTTACTGTAAACTCGTAAAGATTTAATCAAAATACTGCAGAAACGCCTCGGTTACCGGGGCGTTTTTTATGTTTTTAGGGTATAAATTATTTAGAATGAAAAAAAATAACCATAAAATTGAAAATTATTTAATAACAAATGAACCATTAATAAGAAAATAAAGCGTGATCAATAATCCGGTGAGAGACAGTCATTTAGGTATTTAAGGCATCTGTAAAATATTACGGACGGAAATCTTCCACCCTAAATATTGCGTTTAAATAACTGATTATAAGTATTTTAAGTGAAAAATAAATTTGCAGATTAGAAAAAATCATCTTTACTTTGCAACCGAAAATTGAAAGCAACAAGTTTTCAGCCTTTCAGTAAAACAATTTTTAAATAACAAGAATATTATGAAACCATTGCATAACATATCTGATACATTTTCAGGACTATACAGACAGGAACCGAAAGGGAACGAGTACGCTTGCATTATGCTTCTTGATAATGAATTTGTGGATAAAAGGTGTTTATATATAACGGTCAGCTAATAAACTGACACGTCTAAAATATAAAGCGCCTCCCGAAAAGAGGCGCTTTTTTTTTATGGTTTCTTTAGCTTATTTGGTAAAGCGTCGGTTTGTGGCACCGGAAAACAGGGTTCGATTCCCGGAGAGACCCAAATTTATAAAATCGCATAGCTCAACGGGTTAGAGCATCGACCTGATACGTCGAAGGCTGAAGGTTCGAATCCTTCTGCGATTACAAAAAAAGGTCTGTTGAGGTAATGGCTAACCTGCCTGACTGTCGCTCAGGCACTGCGGGTTCGATTCCCGCACAGACCGCAAAGATTCACGGATAATTTTCTGATCCGATTGTCTCTCGGAATAGAATTTTGAAGTGAATCTGAAAACTGGAAAGATAAAGGTGGTTGTTTACCCGCCTTGGACGCGGGAGGTCGTAAGTTCGAATCTTGCTTTCCAGACCATTGCTCCATTCGTTTAATGTTTTAAGACGCAATAAATAAGGGTTCGATTTCCCGTATGGAGCACAAAAGATTTCGTAGCTCAATGGTAGAGCACTGGTCTGTTAAACCAGAAGTTGAAAGTTCGAATCTTTCCGGAATCGCAAAAACTAAATGTTAATTGTTTCAGAAGAGAAAAGAAAAGGTCTGTCGGGAGCAGAAGATCTTTACGCCAAAAACACAATATAGACAGGCTTTTTCTTAACTCACTTGAAGCTGGATGATTAAAATTGCTGAGGAAAGTTTAAACATAATATACATTTTTAGGTAAATAAAGCTTGTCAAAGCGCAGAAGTTCTTATATCAAATAAAAAATGAAGACAGGCTTTATTTTCAAAAGAATTTAAGATCAGAAATTAGAAAAAATATTTCTGAGTATGGATCCTGAAAAACGATGGTTCGCCGAAGTGGAAGAGTCGGGGCGGTCTGCAAAACCGCTGCGTAAGCTGAGTGGGTTTGAATCCCATAACCATCTCTAATAACTAAAATGAGATGAGTTCCGAAGAAAGAAAAAGTTTGTCGAGCGCAGAAGTTCTTATATCAAACTAAAAATTAAAGACAGGCTTTGTTTTTCTTCACAAAAAAGAAATGAGATGCCAGAATTCAGGAATCTGGTATGATCCAAAAACGGTCAACTCATAAAACCGGAAGTACGCCAAAGCTGGAAAGTCGGGGCACAGAGACATGAGAAATGAATTGAACAATTCTTCTAAAAAATGAAAAATAGCGTTAAAATTTGTTGCTTCATTGCTGAATAGGTTCGAATCCTATTACTTCTACCAATACCACTGATAATGTAATGGCAGCATGCAGGAAATGTACTCTTGTTGTTCAGGTTCGACTCCTGGTCAGTGGTTTTTTGCTCCATTCGTCCAACGGTTCAGGACGTTTGCCTTTCGGGCAGAAAATAAGGGTTCGATTCCCTTATGGAGTGCTTTTTCAGACCTTAACGGTGAGTGGTAGCAATGTATAATGTACAATGTATAATGTAAAAAGTACAATGTATGATGTAAAAAGTACAATGTATAATTTACAATGTTAATGTTGGAAGGCAGATTTAATTCTGCTGATGTTTAGAACTCATCTATTCGCGGAAATGGTGGAAATGGCAGACACACCTGATTTAGGCTCAGGGTTTTGAGGGTTCGAGTCCCTCTTTCCGTACCAATGTACACACCATTAGTGTGTTGATTTATAGCTTATTATTAAAATAATTTACAAAACAAATTTAAAAACATGTAGAAAAAATGGAAACGCAACAACCAAAATGGCAGAACATGAACGGGAAATTTTTCCAGCACGCTATCACACAGCTGGTAGAAGAAGCCATCATCCGCGAACAGGCCAGTGGACACCGACTGAAAGTATGTGTAGGTTCTGACTCCCACGTATACGGTGACGCCATTAATTATGCCACGGCTGTAGTCTTTATTCGCGAGGGAAAAGGAGCGTTTACCTTTATCAGAAAAGAAAGAGAAATACAGCGTATCAGTATCAAGGAGCGAATGTTGAATGAAGTCAACAAATCTGTAGAAATTGCCTATGCTATTTGCTCGATACTGGAAACTTATGAAGTGGAAATGGAGGTACACGCAGATATCAATACCGATCCGGATTTCAAATCCAATGTGGCTTTGAAAGATGCCATGGGATATATCCTGGGAATGGGATATGTATTTAAAGCAAAACCTTACGCATTCGCAAGTTCCAATTGTGCCGATATGATGGTGTAAAGAGGCTGGATTTTAAACGATTCAATTACTTCCATCTCTCCGGCTTCCATCTAAAAATAAATAAATAAATAAATCATAAAAACTAATAACCATGTACTTTTTAATTCAGGCTAATGTGTATTTAGATCCCGATCATCACAAAATTTTTGATGCTTTGGAAGAACTAAATATTGAGTACACCGTCATTAATATTCTTCCGACTGCAGAAAAAATAGACTTTGAAACCGACAGAAATAATATTTTTGTGTATGGCTCGGTGACCCTGGCAAGGCTGGCAAAACAAAATGCCAGCTGGTTTCCCGGATCTTTTTACGGAGGCAATCATCTGTACGAAGTGTATTCAAGATATTATGGTGAAAACCTTCTCAATCATACCGTATCTGTTCATAAAATTTCGGAAGAATTGATCTGGAAAAAAGATGAAATAAAATTTATCAAACCTTACAGCGAAGCGAAAATTTTCACAGGAAAAGTTTTCAATGAATCAGAATGGAAAGATTTTGTTTTTGAATCAATAGAAAATAAATCCAACAGAATTTCAGTAGATTCCCTGGTTCAGGTTTCTGAAGCCAAACGGCCCATAAAAGAAGCAAGACTCTGGATTGTTGGCGGGAAAATAATCGATGACAAAAGCTTTTTGAAGAAAGAGTTTCAGAAGACGGATTGCATTTTGCCAATGAAATGATCCGGATTTTCGATCTTGAAAAAGCTTTTGTCATGGATATTTGTTTAACCGGTGAAGGCTGGAAGATTGTGGAAATCAACTGTATCAACAGTTCCGGATTTTATCCGAATACCAATGTGAAAAGTATCTTCAGAGCATTGAATATTTACTTTTCCCATTAATAAATAAACCGATGGAAATGACAAAAAGATTATTGTTCCTGGATGATATCAGATATCCGGTTGAGGTATACCGGTATACCAAACAAGATGTTTTCCTTAGAAAAGACTGGCATATTGTCCGGAATTATGAGCAGTTCATTAACCGCATCCTGGAAAAAGGACTTCCCGAAATGATTTCTTTTGACCATGACCTTGCTGATGAACATTATTGGGACCCCAATTACCGGGAAAGGGTTGAAAAAACAGGATACGACTGCGCAAAATGGCTGGTAGAGTATTGTATGGATCATTATTTGAACTTGCCAAAATTCTACTGTCACTCCATGAATCCTGTCGGAAAGGAAAATATTGTAGGTCTTTTAAACAACTATAAAAAATTGTAATGGATATTTTTAGATTTATTCAGGATGTAAAAATGCATTTGAAACTCAGTTTTGGTGAGGTTGATAAATGGTTTGAAAAAGATAATAAAATGGTGAATAATCGACCTTCAAATGGAGGTTGGACGGTTCAGCAGATTTTGGAACACATTTATCTTACGAACTTTTACCTGTTGATTCTAATTGAAAAAGGTTCAAAAAAAGCCATGCGAAATTATATCAATCAAGACTTAAACATTGAAATGAAAGGTTATAGTTTCGATAAAGAAAAGTTTGAAAAAGTAGGTGAGTAGGGTGCTTTTGAATGGATTAGACCTGAACATATGGAACCCAAAGGACAGTTAAATTTAAGTGAAATCAGAAGTTTAATTTCTCAGCAATATCAGCAATGCTTAGACTATCTAGACCTGATGAAAAATGGCGAAGGACTCCTTTGTAAAACAACAATGACGGTGAATGAGCTGGGAAAATCAATGTGTATAAATACATATATTTTCTTTCACTTCACGCCCAGAGACACCTTACCTAGATGGAAATAATTAAATTTTAATTGATAGCTTATATAAAAAATTTGATTTATTTTTGTAATAATAACATTAAGGTTTGCTCATAATGGGTCTAATGTTTGGTGTTCCGCCTACAATTTTCAGCACCTTCACTGGTTTTTGTGGTATATATAATTTTGTAAATACAATTAGTAATAATTTAAAAGAAAATGATATGAATGGAACAAACAATAACATTTGGAATAAAGTATTGGTGAAAACAGGGGTGGCAACGAAGGGCTGATAATGACTGAGTAATATCCAGACCTAGACTCCGAGACAATATAACCTGTCGCCTTGAGGTTCGAATCCTCACCCTTCACAAATCCTTAGCTGTCATCTTTGACAGCTTTTTTATTATAAAAAAATGATACAGGCAGAAATGATTGAAATGGCCCTTCATAAAGCGTTTCACGGAAATCAAAAAAACTTATATTTTTTTTACAACAGATCAACACTTAGAAAATATGATAAAATTCTACTAAGGACCTTTTGAGTCTTGGAACAGATGAAATAAAAGAAATGAATACAACCAACGAAATATTAATGGTCGATCTGGAAGCTACATGTTGGGAGAACGACCGGATCCCGACGGGTCAGAAAGTCGATATTATAGAAATAGGAATTTGCGAATTAAACAGAACAACCAAAGCAATTTCCAGAAAGCAAAGTATTTATGTTATTCCTGAAAGGTCTAAAATCAGTAAGTTTTGTACGGATTTAACAGGAATTACACCGCAGTTAATTAAAGAAAAAGGAATTGATTTCGAAGATGCCTGCGAGAAAATTAAAGAGGAATATCACTCTCATTCTCTTAGCTGGGCCGGTTTCGGAAGTTTTGATAAAGAACAGATGATGCAGCAATGTGATGCTCTCGGTATTGAAAATCCTTTCTCGGAACGTTATATCAATGTGATGAATCTATTCAGCAATTATAACGGACTTCATAAAATGATGGGTTTGAAAAGAGCTCTTCGTGCGATGAATATGAATTTTGAAGGCCATCATCACAACGGAGCAGACGATGCTTATAATGCAGCCAGAATCTTAAGAGAAATTTTGGGTTAATGATTATCCAATTAAATGACAGGAATTTGCAGATTACTGACACTCAGGTAATATTACTTTTAAAAAGTGATCACTAAAAAAACTAAAGTGTTCTTAAGTGTAAAAAAAATCATATCATCAGAATATAAAAAGACATATTACTTATCAAGTAAGAGACGATCTTCGACTTATGTCAATAAAAATTTAAACAAATGAAAACAACAGACAATATATTAATTATAGATCTCGAAGCGACGTGCTGGAATGACCGGCCGCCGAGAGGTCAGGCAAGTGAAATTATAGAAATCGGCGTCTGTATCATGGATGCAAAAACCGGCAGGATTTCACAAAATGAGGGCATTCTCGTAAAACCACAATTTTCAAAAGTAAGCCCGTTCTGTACGGAGCTGACTTCTATTACCCAAGAGATGCTTGATGACGAAGGCATTCTATTGGAAGACGCATTAGATATTCTGAGAGCAGAATACGATTCTGAAGACCTGACCTGGGCGAGTTACGGAAACTATGACCTGAATATGCTTAAAGATCAGGCAGGAAAGTTTAATGTCGATTATCCTTTAAGTGATGATCATATCAATGTGAAAACATTGTTCGGAGAACTGCATCCGACCGTCCGCAAAAGTGTCGGAATGGCAAGGGCTTTAGGCGAGCTGAATTTTAAATTTGAAGGCACCCATCACAGGGGGGTGGATGACGCGAAGAACATTGCGAAAATTTTACACTGGTGTCTGCAGTGGATGAATAATGTAACAATGTAGTAATTTACCAGTGTAACAATATAGCAGTATAATAATGTAACAATGTAACAATGTAACAATTTTATTTGTATACTGTTGGCTCCCTTTTTTAAACGGGAGTTTTTATTTATATAGCGATGATGAATTATTCTATCTTTGCCGACATGAAAACTAAGGCATTTCTATTTTTAATGATTTCAAATTTTGCTTTGGCCCAAAGTTTTGAAGTTTTTTATCCAAACACGGAGAATATGTACTTTGTGGATATTTCAAAGAACGATCAGGATTATAAAATGAAATTTCAGTTCAATAATTATGAAAATAAATTTTATGTTATGAACCGGTTGCTTTTTGGTAACAAAACAGCAAAATCTCTATTGTATATAAAATTTCTGAATATTTACGCCGTCAGTAACAGAAGGCAGGTGAATTTTTATGGTTTTGGTGAACTCTTCCCTAAAAAAGGTTTCTATAAAACAGGTAATACGAAAAATTTCCTGGGAGAAAAAGCTGAAGAATATAATTTTGACAGCGATATTTCTCCGATTAAATTGTGGTTTGCAGACGGAACCCAGGCCGAAAATGAAATGTACGGTTATCTGAAAGATCTGAATATACTGCAAAATATCCCTAAAAATAAAAAACTGGTCGGAGTAAGTCTTCATGATATCGTTTTTGATAACAGCACTGCCGGGAAAAAGGAAAAAAGTTTTATGAAAAGCAGTCTGGAAAACTTTATCTGGAACGGTGGAAATTCGGAATACAGCAAGTGTATGAAAAACTTCGAAGAAAACCGTAAACTGGATCTGGCATTGGTATCAATACCTAAAGAAAAAAATTTCACGTATGAAATTTCAGAAAAATATACAGGTAAGGAGTTTATCAGAGAATATTCCGGATTTTCAGATGATACCAGAACCACTTTTATCAGATCTTTCACTGATAAAAAGACGAATGAAAATAAAGCCTATTATTATGATCAGCCCAATAATTCCGTTTTAACCGGAAGTTTGAAAGAGGGTACTTTTTACTATACCGGAGCCTATAGGTTCAATGATGAATGTAAAGGGAGTGACTATAAAAAAATAGAAGAGAATGAAGATCATATTCTGATTCTGAGATATCCAACCACGGGAAAATATGAACTTGTGGTCTACGAAATCCAGAAAAAAAACGCTCCGAAATTTTTTTATGATGACCTGAAAGCAACAGGATTTTTAAAATCGATTAAAAGCTTAAACAGTCACCTGGACGAATACAGTTCCACTGCTGATGTTAAGAAATCCAATACTCAAATAATCTTCGAAAAAAAATGATGAAACATTTTATCGCTCTCTTTTTTTTATCTGTATTCTCTTTCATGAATGCACAGACCCTCGTTCCGTATCGTGATAAAAATCTATGGGGATACAGCGACGAATCCGGAAACGTAAAGATCAGTCCGAAATATGACAGTGTTACTTTTTTTGAAACGAAATTCACCGAGGAAAATGTCAATCGTTTTGCCAAGGTTAATGACAAGGGAAAATACGGACTGATCGATGAAAAAGGCAAAATGGTATTGGATGCAAAATATAAAATGATTGATATCGACCGTGGTGAATACGGCATGTCTGTCATCGTACAAAATGAAAACGGAAAATTTGGGGTATATAATTTTAACACATTGCTGATCCCCGAAGAATTTGATAAAATCGAATTTATAAGAAATGACTCTTTTTTAGTTAAAAAGAACCGGAAAATCGGCATGATTGATCATACCGGACAAACCGTTATTCCGGTAGAATATCAGCAGATTAACTATATTGAAGGGAATGCCAAAGAGGTGAAATGGCTGGTTTCTAATGATAAAGAAACAAAATATATCACTACGCCTGCAGCAAAGTTCTCCAACAGATCCACGCGTTCTATTTATCAGGAAGGGTTTTCTCCGCCCGGGGCCACAAAGACTGCCGATGCAGCAGCTGTTGAAAAACTAAAAGCTAAATACAATCTTTCAAAATGCGATCCCTATTACAAAGAAAAATGCATTTACAGGCAGAACAATAAATACGGATTTTATGATTTTGAAATCAATAAAAAAACAAAGCCCGAATATGAAAGCCTGAAAATTATAAAATCATCCGGTGACAAAACATACCTGTTGGCAACAAAAAATGAAAAAAATCTTCTGATAGATGAGCTTGGAAACTCATTAATCCCGGTTGATTTTCAGGAAATAGAAGACCGGTACGATAGGCTAACCTTTACAAAAGATAATAGAAAAGGGTTTTATTTTATTGATACCCAAAAGTATGTAGAACCCAAATACCAACTGCATAGCTGGAATAATACGCTTTATACTTCAGGTCCTATTAGAAATCTTGAACTCATCCCTGTTTATACTGATCATCCGAAAGACTGGTTTTATATCGGCAGCAATGGGTTGATTTTCAAAACAAAATAGGTTTTAAATTCTTATCTGCGAATATAATGAAGACATTTTTTATTAAAAATGTCTTTTTTTTATCATCATCATATTCTGCGCAAAAAGATTGCGTAATCGTATTATTACTTTGCATCATCAACATAAAACAATACTGAAATTTTGTGAAATAAATTTTAGTCAAAATATCAGGCAGGTCTTGTTGAGTGTTTCTGTACAGCACCATTGCAGGAGAATTTGTTGAAAGACATTATTGATTCTGTTCAGCTTGACCTGAAGGCTTTGGGAGTTTGCCAAAAAACTTCTGCCATGCGCTATAGGTCGGAGGTTCAAATCCTTCTGTTTCTTTCGGGGAATATAACTCAGTACGGTTAGAGTAATAGCTTTTTTGGATGCGTGGGTTCGACTCCCACCCTCACTTCGAATGAGGTAGCTCAGTTGGTCAGAGCACTACACTTTCACTGTAGTTTGGAAATAGAGTTCATCTATTTTCATTAGAGTTGAACATCTCGTTAAAAATGTTCACCATGGAAAATCTGAATTTTTTTCAGTTGTTGGATCAATATTCTGAAAAAGCCTGTAATAAAAGATTTTTTCCGGAAATAAGATTTGTATGATGAATACGTAATATTAGACAGAATGCTCTAAGAAGGACAATTTCCGCGTGAGCGATGGTAGCGGATACCCCGCAGGGAAGAGCCGGAAGGCGATGAACGAGGAGTAGAAGCGAACGTAGCGACCCGGGCTGTTGCTTTCAGCGATGGCTAGGGACACGCCAGGGATCTGACTCATTAGATCATAAGTTTTAATATCTGTTCTGAAACAAATGGAGTTTTCTGAAAAACTATGATTCCGCCATTTTCGGAAGAGAAAATTTCAGTTTTTCCTTTTTTAAGTTAAAATTAATAACACTTTAAAATAAAATATGATGTTTAAAAATATACAGATTAAAGCCTATCAGGTAGGTCTGGTTTTCAGAAACGGTAGCCTGACTGAAATTTTAAAAGAAGGAAACCAATGGATTTTAGGAAATAAAACCGTAGAGATCTATGACCTGAAAAATAAGTTTGTAACCAGTGAAGATCTGAATCTTTTGCTGAGGAATGAAAATCTGAACGCAATGCTTGAAGTAATAGAAGTAAAAGACGGTGAAATTGTCCTGGTTTATGAAAACGGAATTTTCAGGGAAGTATTAAGTGTAGGCCAGCACGCTTTCTGGAGAGGTATTATAAACAGAGCATTTCAGAAAGTGGATTTAACGAAAGTTGACATCACAGAAAAAATTTCGAAGACCATCCTGGAGAACATGAAACTTAAAAATTTCACAAGAAAGTTTGTTGTAACAAATCAATATCAAGGATTGCTGTTAATAGACGGAAAACTGGACAGCATTCTGAATGCGGGAACATACTATTTCTGGAATAATGAGATTTCCGTTGAGGTAAAATCCGTTGATATGCGGATGCAGCAGATGGAGATTGCGGGTCAGGAATTGTTGACAAAAGATAAAGCAATGTTGCGTATCAATTTCTATGTGCGTTTTCAGGTGGGAAATATTGAAAAGGCATTAATGGAAAACAAAGAATATGATAAGCAATTATATATTCTGATGCAGCTGGCTTTGCGTGAATTCGTCGGGGCAGCGACACTGGATGAATTGTTGGTGAAAAAAGATGCTGTAGGAAAAGAAATTCTGGAAAACCTCGGAAATAAAGCTGAAGAATTGGGACTGAAAGTTTCCGATGCAGGAATCCGCGATGTGATCTTAACCGGGGAAATGAAAGAAATCATGAATCAGGTTCTGATTGCGGAGAAAAAAGCCCAGGCCAACAGTATCATGCGCCGTGAGGAAACCGCTTCCACAAGAAGTCTGCTGAATACGGCAAAACTGATGGAAGAAAATGAAGTGCTCTGGAAGCTGAAAGAAATGGAATATATGGAGAAAATTGCCGATAAAATCGGAGATATCACGGTTTCCGGAAACAGCAACATTGTTTCCCAGCTGAAAGAAATTTTTGCAAAATAGGAAAACTAGTAACTGTCATCATAGAGACGGGCTTTGTGAAAACAAAGCCTGTCTTGTTTGTTCAATCAACTCAAGTGGATCCTGATTCAACGAAAAGGAGTTAATTTAAACTTTTCTTATTTATTTACCAGCCACTCTTCATAAGAAAGTACACCCAATTTCGGCTTGCCAACTCCTTCCAGAACCGAAATAAATTCCAGTTGATTTCCATCCGGATCGTTGAAATAAATGGCCAGAGCCGGCATCCAGGCAAAAACCATCGGCTGAGCCATTTCATCTTCAAGAAAATTATAAGGCTTCAGGTGTTTATCTTTTAAAAACTCAACAGAGTACTTCAGAATATCATCCTTATCAGCCGTAAAAGCAAAATGTCTAGTCTGCAGATTTTCTTTCTGCTCCCATAAGCCCAGCATGGATTCTTTATTTTTTCCAATCCATAAAAATGCAACAGGACGATTTTCATCTTTGTGGGCAAATTCCAATCCCAAAACTTCTGTATAAAACTGAATGGCATTTTCCAGATCACTTACCTGAACATGGGTTTCATATAATCCTTTGATCATCGCTTTAAATTTAATTAAAACAAAGCTATAAAAGTCATTCCTAAAAATTTCATACATCCGATTCCTTTATATAAAATGAATGATAGACAGATTTTATTCGTTTGCTCTTATTTAAAGAGCTGATGCTTTTTCTCATCTTCATGCCTGCAGTTTTTCAGGGATTCGGCGAGCCTTTGGCTCGCCGAATCCCTGAAAACCCTTAGACAGTACTTAGATCAGGGCTGTGAATAACAATGATTTAATATTTGCAGCTATCAGTAAAGTTCGGCATTCTGCTAAATAACGGTCATAATCTTTTGTATCGTTTTCTTACAGTTAGAATAAAACTTATATCTGATCAGAGATAAATCCTTCTCATATGAACGGTCCGTGAAAAAACTTGTGGCCTTAAACTTCCGGCAAAAAAATATTTTTTTTACAAATATTTTTTCTACGCAAAAACATTGCGCAATGTAAGTCTTACTTTGCATAAGAATCAGATAGGAAACGATAATCTTCTTAAAAATGTTTAACTAAAACAGCAATCATGAAATTTAATTTTTTGAAAAAATCAAATAACGTAGTCATCAATAATGAAGGGGCAAAAGCATTCACCATAACTCCTGCAGAAGAACTATACAGTGCTGTGGTTACTACAGGATTATCAAATGTTACTTATGAAAAAGGAACTGACCGATTGGCCAGAATCCAGGCTCTGATTAATAAAAATGATCTGGAATTTGTTGCAAAACTGGCGGTTTATGCCAGAAAAGAGATGTACCTGCGTTCCGTTCCATTGGTTTTGACAACCGAATTGGCAAAACATACGTCCGGGACCGATCTGGTAAGCAGAACGGTGGACGGAGTGATCCAGAGAGCAGACGAAATCACAGAATTACTTGCATATTACCAAATCGCAAACGAAAGAACAGAGGTGAAAAAACTGAATAAACTTTCAAAACAGATTCAAAAGGGCCTGGTAAAATCCTTCAATAAATTTGATGAATACCAGTTTGCAAAATATAACAGAAAAGCGGAGGTAACGCTGAAAGATGCTTTGTTTCTGGTTCACCCGAAAGCAAAAGACGAAAACCAACAGGCTGTTTTCAATAAAATCGTTAACGATACCCTGGAAACTCCTTATACCTGGGAAGTTGAGCTTTCCGTATTGGGGCAGAAAAAATTTGCTGATGACATTGAAAAAAAATCTGCATTCAAAAAAAAATGGGAAGAACTGATTTTCAGCAATAAACTCGGTTATATGGCTACATTGCGAAACCTGAGAAATATCCTGGAAGCCGACGTCTCATCAGATGCGATGTACAAAGTGTGCAGTTATCTTTCCAACGAAAAAGCAGTGAGAAACTCAAAACAGTTGCCTTTCAGGTTTTTGGCAGCCTATAGAGAATTGAGAACAATTGATTCGAAATATACTTCATCAGTACTGGAAGCATTAGAAGATGCGGTAATGGTGAGTGCAAAAAATATTAAAGGTTTTGGTTTCGATACCTCAGTGGTAATCGCGGCAGACGTTTCGGGTTCGATGCAGCAGCCGGTTTCTCCGAAATCGAAGGTTTTGCTGTACGATATTGGGCTGTTGATGTCGATGATGTTGCAGTCGCAGTGCAAAAACGTGATTTCAGGGATGTTCGGTGACACCTGGAAGAGAATTCCGATGCCTAAAAACGCTATCCTGAGAAATGTGGATGCTTTCTACAAAAGAGAAGGGGAAGTAGGTTATTCTACAAACGGTTATCTGGTGATTGAAGATCTGATCAGAAGAAATGAAAAAGTGGATAAAGTAATGCTGTTCACGGATACGCAGCTTTGGGACAGCAATAGGGGCGGAAATTCTTTTGAAAGTTCATGGAACCGATATAAAAGGATCCATCCTGATGCAAAATTGTATATTTTTGACTTGGCGGGTTATGGAAAACAACCGCTGGATATCAGAAAAAGTGAGGTGTACCTTATCGCAGGATGGTCTGATAAAATTTTCGATGTACTGAATGCTTTGGAAGACCGTAAATCTGCGATAGCCATGATAGAAAAAGTAGTGCTGTAAAATGGCACTGCTTTGAAAACAAAAACAAATGACCATTTATATTTCAGAAGCTGATTCATTAAGTGAAGAATCTGTCATGAGATTGCTTCGTCGCTTCGCTCCTCGCAATGACCTGAAAAGATAATTTTAACATCAACAAAATAATAACTCTAATCATTTAAAAGATAAGTGTCGTAAAGCAGAGTTACTTCAGGGGGCAGCAATACAGGTTCGAATCCTGTTTCCTGTTTAGGAATGGCGTAATGGTATCGCTCTGTCGATAGTCTCTGTTTGATTTTACCTTATTTAACAAAATAATCGATGCCGTAAGAAAAGAAGTCCTTCGATTTCCATTTGAACAAGAGTCTTTTCGCCTCGTTGCCCGTTTAAATAACCAATGTCGTTATAGTAAGAGTTTCATCGTCAAACTTTTAATTTGAACAACATTCAAAAGCTCTTATAGCCTGTTACTTGGTTTTTATAAAAAAATATTTAACTGCGTAAAAAGAATGCGTACCTGAGGAGTAATTTTGCTCCAATAAAAGATAATAATAATGCATTCTAAAAAATGCCTTAAAGAAGCAGTGTATTGAGGTAATGCTCAATACTTATGAAAAAATTTAAGTCCTTAAGACAGTCTTTCGGAATCAATGAATATAGCTTAATTGATTTTCCGGCTAAAATTTCAAATGTAATAGTTTCCAGGATTTTATATGGAAATGAAATGGGATGTTCCCGGTGTTTTCCACATGGAATGGAAACCATTAATTCAAAAGAAGTTAAGTTTCAGAGAAACTGGAAAAAATACAGGAAAACCCAATGGAAAACTGAAAAGTAAATGCCATTGATAAAAGTTACAAGTGTGGTCGTTTGACAGGGCAGGTATTTAAGATAATTTTGTCAATCTTTGCGGTATAACTTTTAGGAATAAATCTGTAAGCATAAAAATCAAGTGTCGTTCTGGAATCATACTTCGATTGTGGCTCATTAGGTCGCAGGTTCGATTCCTGCCTTCTCTGTTGTAAACGGGATGTAGCTCAGATGGTGGAGCAAATGTTAAAGAAAGGATTCCGCAATTATTACCTTGATTAAAAAAAGAATGCCGTAAGAGAAAACTTACTTCGGTTAATCTTATGATTTTGGTTCGACTCCATAAAGAATAGGTCTTAATTGACTTATCAATTTGTGTTTTCCCGAGTGTTGCTTCTTTTTAATTGATACAAACAAGTGCCGTAGAATAGTGTTAATTCGCTCATTACGACGGTGTCGCGGGTTCGAGTCCCGCCTTTTCCACAGTCAGACAAAAACAGGAAAAGTAGCTCAGCAGGTTAGAGCACGACTATACGCTTTTTGATTTTTGCCTTGTTTAAAAAAACAAAAGTGTCGTAGAAAAAAGTGACTTCGTTACCATTTGAAGGGCAGGAGCAATGAAGCCGGTAACTCCGGCATAACGCTGCCCCGGTACTTTTTTCGAAAACCGCCTGCAAAATCCGATGAAAATTTATTCATCGGATTTTTTTATGAGAGATGAATCCGGCGAAACTGACTAAAAAAAACCGGTGAAATTATTCACCGGATGCTGTTTCTAATTCTTTTTCGAAAGTTTTTCTCCATTTGGCAATGGTCGTTCGGCTGATCTTATATTTTTTCGACATAAAACTGGTGGAAAGTTCATGCTTTTTTTGATACTGTAAGAGCTTGAGCATGGTTTTTTTATCGTAAGTTTTCAGTTTCTGGTTGTTTTGCTGACTCTCTTTAGATTGCTTAAAGATTTTCTCGTTGAAATTCAATACATCTTCTGTTGTATTGAGTTTTTTCAAAAGCTCCTTTATTTTGGGGTCTTTTAACCTTTCAGGATCATCCTGCTTCAGCATATCATAATAAATTTTACTATAGTTGGGACGCATTGCTTTTTATTTATCCGTTTATTATTACTTTTTCTGCAACCAGCGATGAAGCGTGCTTTTTGGAATCGAATATTCTTTAATGATCTCATTATGCGTCATTTCTCCGGATATTATTTTTCCAATAATAAAGTTCTTAATTTCCTGGGTATAAATGTTTTTCCTGAAGTAAGGAATAGTGCTCGTCTTTGTTTTTGCAGATTTGTCGATCGCTGACGGGGGAGAATATAAAATAAGGTGTGAACTGTAAAGTCTGAAAAAATCATATTCCAAAAGCTTGGAGCACCTTAAAAGCAGATCGGTATCGATAGATTTACTGTTATAGATATTCTCGACAAAATCTTCGTCTTTATTCAAAAAATTACAGATTCTGTCAACGGTAATTTCCATATCATTTACCCTCTCCTTGATAAACTGACCTATATGTATGTCTTTATATAACATTTTATTAAATAAAATATTTATTATGTGTTAAACAATGTCGCATGATTGTCAGTTTTTACTAGTAAGTTTTTCGATGAGTGAAGACGTCGACCAAATCTCTTCATTTATTTTTACGACAGATACTCCATGGTGGAATCTTTATAAATTCTGGTGAATTAATCTACTTATAAGTCGTGTTAAAGAATTTCCTGCGCATTCAATCATCTGTTTGCTTTTAGCGTTTATTCCTGTTATCATCTGACTTCATGTAGTAAAGATATCCTCTAAGTACAAAAAATATTACTACCAAAGCACTTTCATGCTATTCTTTTAGCTGTGTATTAACTCTGCCATATTATGTCGAATGCTAAGGAAATATCCTGATTGTCAGAAATCCTTAAGAAATCAACTTGCTGGCAGTCAAAATTAGAAAAAATATAAGTCAATGCAAAGAATTAGCTTTATATTTTTTATTTAATATTATTATTAATGAAAAATTTATAAATTAAATGGACAATTATGTGAAATATAATATTCTTATAGAGAATGTTTTATAGCCTGTTTCAATGTTAAAATTGTCCATGAATATGCATATTATTATAAAATATTGTACGTTACTTCTCAACTTCCTACCTTTGCGATCTCATGAAAAATACTATTGCTTTATTCGATTTTTCGAAAAAAATAAACTACAAAAACGAGCTTTTGGCAGGTTTTACCGTGGCAATGACCATGATTCCCGAATCACTTTCATTTGCTATTCTTGCGGGGCTTTCTCCTCTTACCGGATTATATGCTGCTTTCATGATGGGGCTGGTCACCGCTGTTTTGGGCGGCCGTCCCGGAATGGTTTCCGGTGGTGCAGGTGCTACCATTGTGGTTTTAATTGCATTAATAAAGACCCATGGTATAGAATATCTTTTTGCAACAGTGGTTCTGGCCGGTATTTTTCAGCTGCTGGTCGGATTTTTCAGACTTGGAAAGTTTGTCCGGCTTATTCCCCAACCGGTAATGTACGGTTTTTTAAACGGTCTGGCAGTTATTATTTTCATGGCTCAGGTTGAGCAGTTTAAAATTATTAATACCGACGGAACAGCCGGATGGCTTCAGGGTACTTCTTTATATGTTATGCTGGGATTAACGGCGCTTACCATTGCGATCGTTTACTTTTTTCCAAAGCTCACCAAAGTAGTTCCGGCTTCACTAATGGCCATTATTATCGTTTTTGCCATCGTTTTTGGATTTAATATCCATACAAAAACAGTGGCGGACATTGCTCATATCAGTGGTCATCTTCCCCGTTTTCATTTTCCGGAAATCCCGTTTTCTCCGGAAACTTTTCAGATTATTTTTCCGTATGCTTTAATTATGGCAGGAGTCGGTTTGATTGAATCTCTTCTGACCCTTTCAATGGTTGATGAAATTACCAACTCTAAAGGGAATGCCAATAAAGAATCTGTAGCTCAGGGGCTTGCTAATATCACCAATGGTTTCTTTGGCGGAATGGGAGGCTGTGCGATGGTGGCTCAGACGCTTGTAAATCTAAATGCAGGTTCAAGAGCGAGACTGTCGGGAATTATTGCTTCTTTTACCATTCTGATTATTATCCTGATAGGCGCTCCGCTTATTGAGAAAATCCCGATGGCTGCTTTGGTAGGCGTCATGATGATGGTAGCAATCAGTACCTTTCAGTGGGTGTCAATCAGAATTATCAATAAAATGCCGAAATCAGATATATTTGTGGGCATCACGGTGGCTTTAATCACAATAATACTGCACAATCTGGCGTTGGCAGTTCTAGTAGGCGTTATTATTTCAGCATTGGTTTTTGCATGGGATAATGCCAGAAGAATTCGGGCAAAAAAGTATATTGACGAAGGCGGAACCAAATATTATGAGATTTCCGGACCTTTATTCTTCGGTTCTGTAACAGCTTTTACCGATAAATTTGATCCTGCCGGTGATCCTGAGCTGGTTGTTATTGATTTTAAAGACAGCAGAATTGTTGATATGAGCGCGATCGATGCTTTGGACAAACTCTCAAAAAAATACGCGCAGCTCAATAAAAAATTACATCTAAAACACCTGAGCGAAGACTGCAGGAAAATGCTGAAAAATGCCGAAGCCGTCATTGAAGTGAATATTCAGGATGATCCTACTTATAAGGTTATGCCTGAAAAGTAAAAAAGGTGTAAAGCCGGGAATTGGAGAGGACGAAAAGTTAAAGATACTGCCAATACATTTTATCATTCTGAGATCTGCATCTACAGATCGTATTTCTACGTTCTGAAAAAAATAAATTAATTACGGGAAATCATAAAAATATCTTAAAACATCGCCCTACCTTGATCCATTAATAAGAAAAATTCTATCTTTGGGAGAACTGGAAAATTTTAAAGACGGATTGATGACAATTAAAAATAACCATTTAAATCTTTTTCAAAGCTAAATAAAAACTTTTAACTTACATTATTTTGAAAACAGATATAGACATCCGCAGTCACTCCCATTTTTCTTTTGATCTGTGGCTTACCCTGATAAAATCTCATCCTGAATTTAAAGCAAAAAGAGTTGAGCTGTTCTCTTCGTTTTTTGAAGTCAGAAAACCGATGGAAGAAGTGGCAAAAGTCGTAAAATATTATGACGATCTCTGCAATACGATCAATGAAGTAATTGGCGGTAATGTGGATACTTATGAAATCTATCTGTTGATTCTGAATTCTTTAGGAATAGATCTGAAAAAGTTGGACCCCAGTAAGCTCAATGAGTTTTATCAGAAGAGCGAGGATCTGTTCCTGGAATATAAACCTTTGGTGATATTTGACGGTTTGCATCAGTTTTTTGATGAAATCAAAAATCAGGGAAAAACCATTAATATTTTAAGCAATACCGGATTTATCAAAGGAAAAACCATGCGTAAATTCCTGATCAGTGAAAATCTGGATCAGTATATTGATTTCCATATCTATTCTGATGAAATCAACTGTTCGAAGCCAAATCCGCAGATTTTTCAGGAAGTAAAAAAGTTAGTTAAAAATCAGGATCTGGAGTTACATCAGATCCTGCATATCGGAGATAACCCGGTAGCAGATTATAAAGGCGCAAAAGATTTTGGCTTCAGTGCACACTTACTTACCCACAAAATATAATTATGAATAAGAGGTATAGCTTACACCACATTCATTCGGCAGATGAGTTTACTTTTTCACCTGCAGAATACAGCTATTTCAAATATGGCGATACGTCATATGCCGAAAAATTTGCAAAAGAATTATTCGAAGGATTTGTTTCCAGTCACGAAGAAATTTTAAATACCGATAAAGAAATCGTCGTATTGCCGAGTCCTTATATGGCCATTCCGACCGCTTCCAATTTTTTATGTTTTTATTTTAAAAAATATCTGGATTTTTATCTGTTTCAACGAGGAAAAAAATCCAGCATATTATCAAAGATCAACAGAAACCATACATATACTACAGATTATGGGAATTTAAGCTTTGAAGACCGTAAAAATCTGATTGCCAATGATACTTATTATCTGGATAAAGATTTTTTAAAAGGAAAACTTTGTATTTTTATAGATGATATTAAAATAACAGGAAGTCATGAGTATACGGTGAATAAAATTCTTGACGAATACCATGTAGAAGCAGATTTCCTATTTATGTATTATGCAGAGCTGGTCAATTTTGAGCTGGATCCTAAAATTGAAAATTATTTTAATTATTATGCTGTAAAAAATGTTGAACATATTGCTGAAGTAATGCTGAAGCCCGGTTTCCGGTTTAATACCAGGATTGTAAAATATATTTTAAGCTTAGATTCAGGTAATTTTGAGTATCTTACGTCTAAAATAACAAAGGAGCACATGGATAGCCTTTTGGAACTTGCAATCAGTAACAATTATCACTTGATAGAAGAATACGGAAATAACATTAACACTTTAACGAAAACAGAATTATATTATGGCTATTAACTTACAAAAAGGACAGAGAGAAAATATAAATGCACCTAAATTTACTGTAGGTTTAGGTTGGGATACCAATAATACGTCTACAGGAACAGGATTCGACTTAGATGCATCTTTATTTTTATTGGGTGAGAACAAAAAGTTAGTTTCTGATAATCATTTTATTTTCTATAACAACCTCGAATCTCCGGACAAAGCAGTGATCCATTCAGGAGATAATCTTACGGGCGATGGTGCCGGTGATGATGAGCAGATCAGGATTGATCTTACAAAAATAGATGATGCCGTAAAAGAAATTACGGTAGTGGTGACAATTCACGACGCAGATGCGAGAAGACAGAACTTCGGGCAGGTAAGAAATTCTTTTATCAGAATTTTCAATACCGATACGAATGAGGAAATCCTGAAATATGAGCTGGATGAAGATTTTTCCATTGAGACCGCTGTAGAATTCGGAAGAATTTATAACAGAAACGGAGAATGGAAATTTGAAGCAGTAGGAGCAGGACAGAGAGAAGGTCTTGAAAAATTTGTATCAATCTATCAATAATTTATCATGGATAATCAGGAAAATCAACCCATAGATCCGCTGGGATCAATTGAGCCGCTTAAAACATTCGAACCTACGCCTGTGCCTGCACCGGCGATGAACCAGCCTGCCCAGAATGCAGCCCCTGCCGTTCTTGTCGATCGGGAAGGAAATGTAAACCTCGCTCAGCTGCAGCCAGAGGAACGCCAGAAATATGAAGTCCTGGCAGATTCCATTGATGAATCCAATCCGGGTTCCATTGTGAATTTCGGGGCCGACCTTCAGAGGACACTGTCTAACCAGAGTGACAGTTTCCTTGGAAATGTCAGAAGATCAAATTCAGGGGAAGTAGGTGAATTGATTAATAATTTATTGGTCGAACTTAATTATGTAGACGTAGAGGAATTAAATCAGAATAAATTTAAAAGCTTTTTAAGCAAGCTGCCCTTTATGAAAAGTATTGTAACGCAGATTGAGAATCTGTTTGCAAAATATGATAAGATCGTTAATAATATCGATCAAATCGCTTATAAGGTAAATGCAGGGATTATTACTTCTACCAAGGATAATGCGGTTTTACAAACGATTTTTGAAAGCAATGTTAATGCAATCAAGCAAATCGAAGGTCTTGTCATTGCCGGGCAAATGAGAATGGAAAAAGCAGGAGTGGAACTGGCTGGGATGGAAGCTGCACCCCAGAATTACCAGGATTACCAGATTGCAGATAAAAGAGATTTCATCGCGAGATTAGACCGTAGGCTGGCTGATCTCAAAGTGGTACGGGTCATCATGATGCAGTCGCTTCCCCAGATCAGACTGGTGCAGAACAATAATGTTTCGATCGCTGAAAAAGCGCAGACGATTCTGACCACAACCCTGCCATTATGGAAAAACCAGCTGTCTCTTGCCGTAGCCATGTACAGACAGCAGCAGAATATTGAAATTCAGCAGAAAGTATCAGCCACTACAGAAGAAATTCTGAGAAAAAATGCTGAGCGTTTAGGGCAGAATTCAGTCAATGTTGCCAGAGCCAATGAACAGACCATTGTTTCTATTGATACATTAAGAGAGACCACTTCGAAATTAATCAGTACCTTAAACGAGGTGAAGCAGATTCAGAAACAGGGTGCAGAAGGCAGAAGAAAACTGGATCAGGATTTGATGACTTTAGAACACGAATTAAAAGCAAACGTAAGAGGATAAATAACAGAGTGTAAAGGTGGATGATGAAGCGGTAACCATACTGTCTCAAAGCAAAAGAAGATTAACCAAGCTTAAACTTCTTGCCAATTTTTTTGAAAATGTTGATATCATATCGATCTACATTAAGACCGATATCATTCATCACCTTTTTCAGGATAATACCGGATTGGATTACAGTAAACTTGAGCTTTTTCATCTTCAGTATACCGACAGCCTGATCGAATTGCTGACCAAAATCAAACGTCAGAAAGAAACCGATCTGCTCGCTGTTATTAATGAGATTGATGTTAATAATAAGTACATCTCAGGATTCGAAGAAAAAAAGACAGATGGCTTTGAAACCGACAGGAAAATGTACAGCAGTGTGTTTTCCAATCAGTTAAAAAATCTTTATAAAGATCTTACGGAAGATAAATTCCGGGTAAACTGGGATAATGTTCTGTATTTTTATAAAAAATATGCAGCCGAGTTTTACAGGTCTGATGTTGATGAAGAACTGTTAAAGTCAGGATCGTTTCCGGCGTATCAGTACCAGGATTACCAGATCGAAAGGAAATTACTGGGAAGACTGAATATTCAGAACTTTAAAGTTCGTTTTGTCTGTGGATATGTGATTGCGGGAAATGAATATGAGCTTTTTAAGATCTTCCAGTCGGATGATCAGTTCATTTTTGACATCGAAGGCAAAAAAATGTATTTAATAGATCCTAAAAAACTGGAAAAACTGAATACGATGCCTAACGAATCCAATCAGGGAACGATTGTTCATCAACTACGGAGAAAAAATGAACATCTGGAAGAAACCATCAACGAAAGAAAGCGGGTATTACCCGAACAGGTTATCGGGGTACTGGCAGATTATCTTAAAAATCTCGAAAATGTAGATATTATGAGTAAAATATTTGATATCAATGAGGAAACAAATATTTTACGGGCAATGCTTAATTTAAACTTAAATAACAATTAAAAATGAAAAGGGCAGTGCGCTCGGATTTTCATTTAAATAACAAACTAAACATAAAAAGATGGCTATTAACTTACAAAAAGGTCAAAGAATTAACCTTACGAAGGAAAATGGAACCACTCTTACGCAGGCATGTGTAGGAATAAACTGGGGAGCAATCGAGAAAAAAGGTTTCTTCGGCGGGGTAACCAAAGAAGCAGTTGATTTGGATGGAAGCTGTATTCTGTATGACTCCAACAAAAACTCGACTGAGGTCATTTATTTCGGTAACCTGAAATCAAAAAACGGATCTGTAAGACACAGTGGGGATGATTTAACAGGAGATGTCAACGGCAACAATGGTCTCGATAATGAAGTTATTACGGTAGATTTCAGTAGTCTGGATTCCAATGTTGAATATGTTGCGATGGTTTTGAACAGCTACAGAGGTCAGGATTTCGGGTCGATCCCTTTTGCGTCAATCCGTATTTTCGAAGGCTCTCCAACCCAGGTAAAAGACGTTTTTGCCAAATATGATATCGCCAATGATGCGTCTTTCAAAGGACACGTTTCTATGGTGATGGGTGTTTTCTATAAGAGAAATAACGAGTGGAAATTCAATGCAATAGGGGATCCTACATCAGATAAAAAATTGCAGGAAACTATTGAAACGGTTAAGCAGAAATATTTGTAAAATCTAATACTGAGCAGCAATAGGTTAATCGAAAATTGCGATTTTTTTTCGTAAAAATTAATTTGCTGTTGAAAATTATATTTTTAAAGTGAAAAAACTGGCAATAATTGTACATCGTACAGCTATTGCTTTTGTAGTATAATAACATAGTATAAAAGTGGACAAACATCAAGGTATTTTAGATCTTCATCCAGGACTGGTATGGGGATTTGCGGTAACAGTCGTTATCATGCTCCTACTTGACTTAGGAGTTTTCAATAAAAAAAGTCACGAGGTTTCTTCCAAAGAAGCCACAATCTGGTCAATCGTCTGGATCTCACTGTCTATGATCTTTTCGGGCGTGGTGTATTGGGTTTTCAATACCGACGGATCTCCGATGAGCCACGACATAGCAGTAGAAAAATTCACACAGTACCAGGCCGCGTATTGGGTTGAAAAAGCATTGTCGGTGGATAACTTATTCGTATTCATCCTCGTTTTCGGATTCTTTAAAGTTCCTAAATATCTGCACCACAAAGTTCTCTTCTGGGGAATTATCGGAGCATTGATTTTCAGGGCCATCTTCATTTTTGCGGGAGTAGGATTGATTAATCTGACCTATTTACCTGAAATGAATATTTTTGGAAAAGCTGTTCAGATTAATATTGTGATGGTGCTTTTCGGTCTTTTCCTTGTTTACGCGGGAATAAAATCCTGGGGTGACGGTGATGATGATGACGATGAAGATTACAGCAATACGGCAGGTGCTAAACTGATCAAAAGGTTCTGGAAGGTTTCCGATAACTATGTCGGAGACAAATTCTTTACCGTTCAGAACGGAATCAAAATGGCAACTCCGCTTTTAGTAGTAGTAGCCGTTATCGAATTCACCGATGTACTTTTTGCAGTAGATTCCATTCCTGCAATTTTTGCGATTTCGGATGACCCGTTCATTCTTTATACCTCAAATATTTTCGCTATTTTAGGACTTAGATCTTTATATTTCCTATTGGCCAATTTTATTCATATGTTCAGCAAACTTCCTTACGGACTGGCCATTATCCTGTCTTTTATCGGGGTGAAAATGCTGATCGCACCATGGATTCATATTTCTTCACCGGTTTCGTTGGGAATCGTAGGAGGAGTGCTGGCCATTTCCGTTATTTTATCCGTTATTTTCCCTGACAAAAAGGAAGAAATACAGAATAAAGAAGAAATTGAAAAATAAACTCAATGATATCCATTTAAATGGATGCAATATTCGATTCTATAACCATTGATTGAATATTGAATAGTATAGATAATTAAGGCTTTACAGATCATAGTAAAGCCTTTTTATTTATTTTTACCGAAATGTCAGCAGGTGATGTGCGCGTACGTGGTAGAAATTAAAATTCAAATCCGGAATAACGATATAAATATGCCGGATTTTATCATTTGTACTTTAACAGCTTATTAATCTTCAGTCTGGTCTGCATGGAAACTTTATATGCTTCCTTTCTCAGGGTCTGTATTTTACCGACCGGCTGAAAAAATGGTTTACTTTCAAAAGGGTTAAAAGACAACAGCTCGTTTTCACATGATCGCGGATCTAAGAGATTGTTTTTATCTATTTTTAATTCTCCAATTTTGATGAAAGGTGATTTTTTCCATTCTACATTTAACCGATTCACCGGTTGATTTTCCAAGTCGTAGCAGATCTGGATCAGAACTTCCGCAGTAAAATCGGAATTTCTCAGGTAGTTTTCCAGAGCTTCTTTTACCTCCAGCTTCTTACCGTAGTTTCTGTCAACGGATTTCGGTCTCAGTTTTATCTTGATCATATTTTCACCAAGTCGGTAAGCACCTACAGAATGGTAGTCAAATGACAGCAGAAAATCATTTCTTTTAGACCATAATTTAAAAAGATTCTTCAGAAATGAACCTGTGAATGTTGAAGGGATGACCTTCAGTATCTGGCTCACCAATGAAAATGAACTCCATTTTTTTATGAAAAACCGGTTGACTGAAGTAAATAACTTCAGAAAAGTAGTCACGGAATTGATAGGAAACAAAGGGAAATTAACCAGTGGATAGTTGGCGATCAGGTCACCGTTTTCCTCTTTGATCTGGACAGAAAAACCGTACGCAGGAATATCTTTTTTATGATGGTTTATCTTCAGATGGGCATTTGAAAAACGAATGGTTAAAGCGTATTTTTCCCTGTTAAAAAATTTCTGAAACTTTCCGGGAATATTTTTACTGATCAGAAAATCACCTTTGGCGACGCCATACGTTTTGGCATGGGCGTTTCTGGTAGCATAGTTCACATCACTTACCGAAGGAGAATGCTCGACAAAATCAGCAATGCTATTTTTTGCAATGTCGAGTAGTTCTTTTTCCTCATCGGAAAGCTGATCAAATTTCTTATTATATTTTACTGGATCTGGCATTTAGTTTTTAAATTCAATTATAGCGCCAAGTTTTGAGAAGGACGTTAACGGAGTGTTAATGTTATTTGAATTTTTAAATTCTTTATATATTAATGAGATAAGTATGATTAATATCCTGATAATAAACACACTATTATTCCATCAGGTTTTTACCTGTCCATCAAAGCATTGCCCTTTATCAAATCTTCTTTTTAACTTTTTTCTTTATGTAGAATGGTATCCGTAATATGTGTAACCAAAGCCACACCGGGCATCTATCTAAATATCGGATCACCTATCAAAAACTTCAGGTTTTCACCATAGGACTACCTCAAAATCTTATCTTTGTAAAAATTATCAAGTATGGGAGTAGCAGATATGTTATTTAAACGTAAAAAAGAACAGGCAGAGAAAAACCTGAAAGACGGTCAGGAATATATGGCAGAATACGGCAAAAGAGAAAGCGTAGTAGAATTGCCGAGCGGGTTGCAGTACGAAATTATTACAGAAGGAGAGGGCGCAAAGCCGGGTCCGAAGTCCACGGTAAAATGTCATTACCACGGTACAACAATTTCCGGTAAGGTTTTCGACAGTTCTGTAAAAAGAGGAACGCCAGCATCTTTCCCTTTGAATAAAGTAATTAAGGGATGGACGGAAGCGCTTCAGCTAATGCCCGTAGGAAGCAAATGGAGACTGATTATACCCCCGCATCTGGCATACGGAGACCAGCAGATCAGTAAAGAGATCGGACCTAACAGCACCCTTGTTTTTGAAGTGGAATTGCTGGATATTAAATAAATTCAGATTAAAAAAAGCTTAAAAATTTACCTGGTTTCCGGGTAAATTTTTTTATTTATGTATCTTCGTATAAAGAAGCTCCAGTGCACAATGCGGCAATTAATAGCACACATCAATGAAAAAAATATTTTATCTTATTGCTGTTTTCAGTTTATTGATGTCCTGCGTTTCAAAGCGGAACCAGGTAATCAGGCAGAATATTCTTACCTTAAGAGACAGCTACTGTAAAGCACCTTTTCTGTATCATTACACTAATACTTTACCATCCTCCAATTCAGATTCTATCATAGCAGCCAATCAGGAACTGAAAGGAATGTTTTCTGATCAGAGCATCCTGATCCTGAACGCCCTTGGAAATCTTGATGAAGTACATAAAATCGTTGAACTTAAAAAAGATTCGACCTCACAGTCGCAGGTGAAGGTTTTACAGCTGAAAAGTGTAATCAACAGTAAAATTACCATCGCACTGACCGAACTGGACGCCGTAGCCGCGGAATTTGACTGTGAAGGGGAAAGGGTAGCCCAAATCGGAAACTATGTGGATAATCTGAATGCTTCCAGAAATAATAAACTTATTCTATATTCTATTGCAGCAGGAGCCGCTGCCTCTATTGCCGGAGGCATTGTGAAAGATAACGGGTGGAGTAATGCGATAGATATCAGCGGGGGTGTATTGGGAGCAGGATTTGGTCTCGCAACCCTTAATCCGAAAGGGAAAAAAGTAGAATTTATCCATTCCAGAAATCTTTTGCGGGATATATGGAAAGATAAACTGGAATCGCCCAATTTTCCACCATTTATCTGGTATATGTATACAGAAAAAAAGTTTTCAAATAAGGAAAAGCATTCCATTATCAGCAGTATGAGGGAAAGGTGGCTCCATTATCAGTTTGATGATGACAAGGCCGCAGCGGACCAGTCTGTTATTTTCAGCGACGGAGGTCTTTACCGCGCGGATGATCTCCATAACCGTGCAGCCATGCTTAATCAGATGCAGTCTGCCACAAGGACCATTAATCAGAATATCAATTATTTACTTCTGGATCTGGATAAATTAATTCTTTAAGAAGAATTTAACTGTAATAACATTTGTTGCAATTAAAATTTTATTTACCTTTGTCCGGTAATTCAATGAATAATACAAGATTTGCTACGGCAGTACATATCATGACCTTACTGGCTAAAAGTCCTCGGGAGTGGCTTACTTCTGAATGGCTGGCCGGCAGTATCAATATCAATCCCGCTGTTGTCCGGAAAGAGTTGAGCGTTCTGAGGGAAGCAGGATTAATAGTCAGCAGACAGGGAAAAGAAGGAGGAACCCGGCTTTCAGTAAATGCAGAGGAAATTACGATTTCAGAAATTTATTCAGCTGTTAAAAATACAGACGTTCTGGGTAAAAAAAATCAAAACCCGAATCCGGTTTGTAGTGTAGGAAGGGATATTAACGATCATTTAACCGATCTGTTTGCTGAAACAGACAGACTGGTGCTTAATTTTTTAGGGAATAAGAGTCTGAAAGAATTTACAGATCAGTTTGAATAAATTTTTTTGACTTTAAATGTAACAAATTTCATTACAGTTAATTAAATAAATATTATGAAAAAAGTAGCAGTAATCGGCGCCACAGGATTTGTGGGAGCACAGGTTGTAAAAGAACTGGTTAACAGAGGTTATGAGGTAGAAGCAATTGTAAGAGATGCTTCAAAAGTTCAGGAAAGTGAGCAGGTAAGGGCAAAGAGTGTTGATGTGAATAATGTGGAAGAATTGTCGGATGTCGTTAAAGGAAATGATGCCGTCATCAGTGCATTTAATGCAGGCTGGACCAACCCTAATCTTTATGATGATTTCTTAAACGGATCCGTCAATATAGAAAAGGCAGTTGAAAATTCCGGGATAAAAAGATTCATTACCGTGGGTGGAGCAGGAAGCCTTTATATCGACGGGAAACAACTGGTAGACGGCCCGGATTTCCCTGCAGACATCAAACCGGGAGCTACGGCAGCAAGAGATTACTTAAATAAAATTAAAGAAAACAGTACATTGGATTGGACGTTCTTCAGCCCGGCTATTGAGATGCATCAGGGAACTGCAGGCGTGCGTACAGGGAAATACAGAACGGCGCTGGAAAGCCCCGTTTTTGATGAAAATGGAAGAAGTGTACTATCTGTAGAAGATGTTGCGGTGGTTTTGGTAGACGAACTGGAACAGAACAATCACATCCGAGAACGATTTACAGCAGCATACTAATCCGTTGTTTTACTGTTAATCAAATTAAAATAGAGGCGCTGAAGATGATCACCAGATTACTCAGGGAGCCGGTAAAATTAATAAAACGGGCGTTTCATGATAAAGTGAAACGGCCGTTTATTATTAACTGAAAATTTCTTACAAATTCATAAATAATTTCGGATTGACGGGCGTATTGTTTTTATGTACCTCATAATGTAAATGAGGACCTGTAGAACGGCCTGAGTTTCCGGACTTCGCAATGACCTGACCCACTTTTATTTTATCATTTACTTTGGCAATCAGTTGAGAAAGATGCCCGTAAAGGGTAGCCAAACCATTCCCGTGAGAAACAATCACACAGTTTCCATAGCCTCCCTTCTGACCCGAGAAAATGACGGTTCCTGCAGCAGTAGCGATGACATCGGATCCAAACGGAACAGCAATGTCAAGTCCTTTATGAAACTGCATCTGATCAGCTTCGGCAGGTGGATTATTTTTTTCCGCCAGTTTCGTCGTTGCTGTATTTTTTACGGGTAAATTTGCGGCAGGGGCAGCAGCAGGCGCGGAACTTGCTTTTGGAGTTACCATCACCTTAACCTGCCTTTTATCTCCATAGCTGTCGGTAATTTCAATGATTTTTTCAACGGGTTCTGCCTTCACTTCTGGTTTCGGAGCGGCTGCCACGGCAGGTTTTGCTTCCGCGGAAGCATTTCCTTTTACCGATGCATAAACCGTTTTAAAAGGAATTGGGTTCTTTCTGATTCCGAAATTGGATGAAATATAGCCGTCGGTAGGCATTCCCAAAGGGACCTGCATCAGTTTTTTCTGAAGATCCATCAGGTACTGGCTGTAGCGGTTGGCCTGCTTAGCCAGATAAATGGCGTTTGAAATACTGTCTTTGCTCAGAACCGTTACCTTTTCACTCGGGACATTTTTAGATTTCAGAAACATATTCAGCTCGGTGACCGTCTGATCTACCAGGGTAAGGTCTGTTTTGATTTTTAAGTAATCGACACTGTCTTTCTCTGTGTTAATTTTTACAAGATTTACTTCATAGGTTTTATCATCTTTTTTTGAAAATAAGCTGGCTATAAAAATACCTTGTGCAAAAACGATAAGCAGAAGTGCTCCCAAAAGGAAATTCACATTCTTTTTGCGGCTCAGAAATTTCTTCATTTTTCTTTTCTTAGTATGAAACAAAGCGGTTTAAGTCTGCAAAATTAAATAAAAATAAATTTTCAGCATTATTTTTATTAACTTAATAAGTTTATGTGTTCGTTCTTACTTAATATTTCTTTGACTTGATTGGATGTTATTTAATATTCAATTGTGTAGTTATCCGGTAATAACGGATAATCCTCTTTTTTAGTCTGTCCGGAAAGATTTGAGTACAATTTTTTTTTAACTTTTATTTTAAATTTCAACTTCGCAACTTATTCGGGTCAGAATTAGCTGTAAATAAAAATTACAAAATAGAAGATGTTTTTGTCTTTTATTTTATATCTTTACCCAATAAAAATTAATTGTCCTAATTTTGGAAATGCCATATGATGTATGGTTAAGGATCAGACAGTAGAATACGGATCCAAAGTGGTGTGGAGATTAATAACGAAAAAAGAATCTGATATGGGAGTTTTTTCTAAGACATGTGAGTATGCGATGCGGGCAGTATTTTATATTGCTCAGAAATCACATCAGGGCCATAAAACAGGGATCAGGGAAATTGCGCAAAATATCAATTCCCCGGAATCTTTTTTGGCTAAAATTCTGCAGAAGCTTAGCAGAGAAGGCCTTATCAGCTCAGCAAAGGGACCGAACGGAGGCTTCTATCTTGATGAAAAAGATCTGAACCGTCCGCTGGCCGATATTGTTTCTGCGATAGAGGGAGACGATCTGTTTAAAGGTTGCGGGATGGGGCTGAGTTACTGTTCGGAATCTAACCCATGTCCTTTGCACGATGAATTCAAAAAAGTAAGAAATCAAATTACGATCATGCTGCATCAGACCACCATCGGAAAATTTAATAATGAATTAATCAATGGACAGTTAACGTTAAATAAGTGAAAAAAAATTTAATCAAATAAAGGATATTTTTGTCCTTTATTATAATCTTTAGTAAAATGACAGAAAATCAAAAAGAATTAGTGAAAAAAACAATCCCTGTTTTAAGAGAGCATGGAGTATTGTTGACGAGCCATTTTTATAACAGGATGTTTGAACACAATCCTGAGCTGAAGCATGTTTTCAATATGGGAAATCAGAAGAATAAAAAGCAGCAGACCGCCTTGGCTATGGCTGTTCTGGCCTATGCAGAGCATATTGAAGATCCGGGTGTACTATTACCGGTAATAGACAGCATAGGTCATAAGCATACCAGCTTAGATATAAGACGCGACCATTATCCCATTGTCGGAAAGCATTTAATTGCTTCCATTAAAGAAGTATTGGGAAATGACGCCAGTGATGAATTATTGGAAGCCTGGACGGTAGCTTATCGGCAATTGGCCGAATTAATGGCAGGTCATGAGCAGGAAATTTATAATGAGAGAACAAACACAAAAGGTGGCTGGGCTGGCTGGAGACCTTTTGTTGTTAAGAGAAAAGTAAATGAATCAGAAGAAATTACCTCCTTTTATTTATACCCGTCAGATGGGGGCGCTGTTTCTGATTTTATTCCGGGACAATACCTCAGTGTAAGGCTGTTTCTTCCGGAACTCAATTTGTTGCAGCCCAGACAATACAGTATTTCGAGTTCGCCGAACGGCATGTATTACCGCATATCGGTAAAACGCGAAGCCGGAAGCCAGCACCCTGATGGGATGATCAGTAACCGTCTTCATCAGTTTATCCAGGAAGGTGACAGGGTAGAGGTATCCGCTCCTGCCGGAAATTTTGTTTTAGATGTAAATTCCGATCATCCGAAAGTATTTATCAGCGGAGGGGTAGGCCAGACACCGCTCATGTCTATGCTTGAAAAGTTAATTTCAAATGATAATGCGGCTGGTGCACCGATCACTTGGATTCATGGCTGCAGAAGCGAGGCGGTACATGCATTTAAAGACAGGTTAGAAGAACTGACAAATGATGCGGATCGCTTCAAACAGCATATTTTTTACGATATTCCGGGAAAAAACGGTGCTGATTTTCACTCCGGCTGGGTAGATTTGTCCATGATTAAAGAAGATGTCCTGATGCCTGAATCCGACTTCTATATTTGCGGCCCTGCACCATTCATCAGCAAACACTACCAGTTTCTTTTGCAGAATGGGGTCAGTGAAAAGCATATTCATTTTGAAGAATTCGGGCCGGCTTCCCTGCAGCTGAAGTAATCTTTTCTGCAGTTCATGCAATCAAATAGAATACGGTTTTTCTTTAAATCGTTGAATGAGCTGCAGAATATACTTCATAGCTGAGTCTCGTGAAAATATAAAATCATTCGGACAAAAAGCATTCAACATATGTACAACTTTAAGTCTTTATTTAGTGTACTCTTTAATTAATAACCGCTATTGATAATTTCTATATAGGGATAAATTAATATAAAAAGCTTTATGTTCGAAAATTTTTATTTTAGATCTATTATTCAGTAGGTTTTTTTTAATAAGCCTTACCATCAGGGAGGGATCAGAATTTCGGAGCCGGATCATTAAGTACCTTATAACAGTCGTATTATTTTTATTTATTCTAAATATATTTAAATTTATCACAAAAATATATTTATGAAAAAAATATCTTTAGCCTTTATCATCAGCATCATGTTTGTTGGTTTTTTTAAAGCTCAATCCAATGCCTGTAATGCGGTGAATGTCCCGTATGTTGTCCCTCTTGATTCAGCCGTGCCTCCACTCTTTCCGGAATGTACTTCGGTAATTAATTACGGTACAGGAAACAGCTGGAAAATCGTAAATTTTCACGGCAATGGCTTTACAGGCAATATTTTAAGGTATCAGTATCACCAGACAAATCCTGCCAACACCTGGTTTTTTTCACGGGGAATCAATCTTACCGGCGGAATCCGCTACAGAATAAAATATAAATATGGAAATTCCGGAATTTCCTACCCTGAAAAATTAAAGTAGCTTACGGTATCTCAGCCTCTGAATCCGGAATGCTTTATCCATTGGCAGACCATCCTAATATAACAAACAGCATCGCCGCCGGTAACTCTGTAGATTTTACTCCTGCCAGTAGCGGAATTTATTATTTAGGATTTAAAGCCTATTCGGATGCTAATATGAACAGGCTGGAGCTAGATGATATCAGTATTACCGTGGCACCATTGTGTGATGAGCCTTCAAATGTAGCTGTTAATACCATAACCAGCAGTACAGCTTCCGTCCAATGGGCAGCTCCGGCTTCACCACCTACAAACGGGTACGAATATTATATTTCTACCAGTAATACTGCTCCGGGCAGCGCTACGGTACCTACGGGTGCTGTCAATCAGTCATCCGTTCATTTATCCAACTTAAATCCGGCAACAAAATATTACATATGGGTACGGTCAGTATGCTCGGTATCAGAAAAAAGTATCTGGAGTTCGATTGCCAATTTCGTTACCGAATGCGCAGATATTGCGAATTTTACTGAGAATTTTGACTCCGGTCAGGTGGGTAAGTTACCAGGGTGCTGGAAGAATCTGGGAGCCGGGAATTATGCGGGAATTCAGCAGGAATCAGTTGGAAGCGCACCCAACGCTTTGTATATCCATACATTTCTACCTTCTACCGGATTTATATCTTTGCCTCCGGTCAATACCTTACAGCTGGGAACACATCATTTAAAATTTAAAGCAAGAGCCAACACAACTCCCGGTGGAACGGTAGAGATCGGTTATCTGGACAGTTCTGATCATTTCAATGTACTGACGACCTACACCTCTACCAGCACCACTGCTGTTGATAATTTCTCGTTTGCAATACCGGTATTGCCTGCTGGAGTAAACAGACTGGCCATGAGGCACACCGGAAATCCCTCCTATAGTGTTCTTATCGATGATATCATTTACGAAGAATCGCCTCTTCTGGCAGTGGGAGATGCCGAGACAAAACCCTTCAGGATCTATCCTAATCCGTTTACAGATGTTTTACATATTGATCGTGATCAAAATATAAAGTTCATTCGTATTTATGATGTATCAGGAAAGATGGTGAAGATGATCAGAAATCCAACTTCAGTATTACATTTGGAGGAATTGAGCGCGGGGATGTATATTTTCGTTATGGAAGATGATCAGGGCGGTAAGGTTATAAAAAAGATGAGTAAGCAGTAATAAAGAAGATTATACTCTCCGGAAATTCAATACATACAATAGAGCTATAACCGGAATATGAGATGAATATTCTTAATAAAATTCTACCTTATCAAATTTTCTATCAGGTATATTCAGAGACTGTCTAGAAAGGCAGTCTCTTTATTTATCAGAGAACGTATGATTATTTAAAATGACTTGCATAAGAGCATGCGACAATTCAATATGCCCGGTTACTATGTTAATAGGGAACTAAAGGCTCGGAATTTTTATAATACTCAAATCCATCCCAGATAAAATCTGTTTTAGATGTTCCAATATCCCATGCGAAGATTTCCTGCTGATAGGTTTCAACGCTGTCAATCATAAAACAGCTTCCATCATGATTATATGTAAAGGCGAATTTTCCACGCCATTCTCATAAAAGCTTTTATCTGTATACGTACAAACCAGTTCTGAACCTTGCCATTCATATTTTTTAAAGCAAATGTGATCTGCATTTTTGTCCTGAACTGTACTCATTTTACTTTCGAGCTTATTTTCTCTGAAGGCTAAATGTTCTGTTATTTTACAGGATTGGTGATAATAGATAAATGTAATTGCAGCATTCCCCTTTTTATCCTTAAGAATACTTTCTACCTCATCATCAGAGTAAGCATAAAAAGAAACAGTATTGAGTTCTCCGTTTTCATATTTCTTTTCATATATTGCTTTTTCATTTTCAAAATAAGTTTCAATATAAAATTCAGGAATCGATTGGGATGTTTCTTTTCTGATGGTGATTTCTATTCCACCATCATTAATATTTTACGATTTCAAACATAACTTTTGCGATGACAAGATACTAAATATACGCAATGTGATATAGGACTTCTTATTGTCTTTCGGATTAGGTTTCATATTAGCAGAGGGAAAGATCACAATGCTTTCAAACGGATAATCAATCAAACAGCTGTTTAAGTATTTTTTATAGATCATAGCTCTACATACAGACAAAAATTATGACAGATCTCTCTGAAGTATGTGAAAAACAATATTTTGTATTCATTGCTTAAAACCGGTTTTCTTCAAAAAAAAATCATAAATTATGGTTAAGCCCCTTATCACGGTCTCTATTTTGCTTTAATCTTTTCACACCAATACAAAATATACACTTATGTTAGCAATGAATTTCCGCGGACCTTTCCGCGTGCGCGCAGACCGCAATATGCCAGAGCCGCAAATAGAACATCCGGAAGACGCCATTGTGAAGGTTTTAAGATCCTGTATCTGTGGTTCCGATCTGCACCTTTATCATGGCCTTGTTCCTGATACGCGGGTAGATACAACATTCGGACACGAATTTATCGGGGAAGTGGTTGAAATTGGCTCCTCTGTACAGAAACTGAAAGTAGGCGACAAGGTAATGGTACCTTTTAATATTTCCTGCGGAAAATGTGCTTTTTGCAAGCAGGAACTTTACGGTAACTGCCATGAATCGAATCCAATGGCGACTGCAGTAGGAGGCATTTTCGGTTATTCCCACACAGCTGGCGGATATCAGGGAGGGCAGGCAGAATATGCCCGTGTACCCTATGCAGATGTAGGTCCTACTGTGATTCCTGACTGGATGGATCCCGACGATGCAGTGCTGCTTACCGATGTAGTGCCTACAGGCTACCAGGCGGCAGAAATGGCAGGCATTCAGAAAGGCGATACCGTAGTGGTTTTCGGCGCGGGTCCTATCGGTATTATGGCGGCCAAATCTGCATGGCTTTTTGGTGCAGGAAGGGTAATCGTGATCGACTCTCTGGAGTACAGACTTGATTTTGTAGCGAAATATGCACAATGCGAAGCTTATAATTTTAACAGTATCGGCGACCCGGTGGTTTTTATAAAAACACAAACCGATTCTTTGGGTGCAGACGTCTGTATAGATGCAGTAGGCTGCGAGGCAAAGGGAAATCTTACCAATACGATCCTGGGAACAAAATTACTTTTACAGGGCGGTTCTACCACAGCACTTCACTGGGCCATTAATTCGGTGAAGAAGGGTGGAATTGTTTCTGTTGTAGGTGTTTACGGTCCTACGGATGCCTTGGTGCCTATTGGCAATATCGTGAATAAAGGAATTACGATCCGGGCTAACCAGGCAGCCGTAAAACGTCACCTGCCAAAGCTCATTGAACACGTAAAAAACGGTATTCTTGATCCTAAACAGATCATCACTCACCGGGTACCTCTGGAAGAAGTGGCCGAGGCCTATCATATATTTTCGCGCAAGCTGGATGGCTGCATAAAGACAGTGCTTATTCCGCCAACTGCTTAACTAGTTTTAACTCAAAAAATCACGACATGATTACAGACGAAACAAAACCCTCCGATTTTAAAAAAAGTGAACAGGCAGATTATAGTCATATAAAAGGTTGGGGAATAGATGCCGATCCTGAAAATGATCCCGTTTATCCCATGAAAAAACGTACCAACGAAGAGCATGATGGCTATGCATGGGAAAGACCGCCACAGCAACCTGAAAACGTAGAAATTCTGAAATCCGTAGAGCGGCCCAACTTGACTGCTGCTTTTGGTACCGCGTCACCGCCTAAGGGTCTGAACGGAGAAATCAGAAAATTTGCTTTTAAATATAGTGAATCCAGCTATGGCAGATGGCTTCCTCTTGTGCTGGCCGATCGGGTGGGCGCAGTGGAAGGAATTATTGATGACCTGAAGAAAGGTCATTTGCCCAATATTTTTGCCGAGCGTGGCTGGGGAGCCGAATGGAAATATAACAGGAAAAATTTTCTGCTGAAAATGGCTGTTGCCGCTACAGTGACAGCCGTTGCTATAAGCGTAATAACGTCAAAAAAGAAAAACGAAGATTAATCTAATCAGGTCGGAATCTTTTCCGGCCTTTTTTATTTTAAAGTCCCATCGCAAGTTTATTATGGGCTATAATTTGATCAAGATAATCCTCCTGCGTGTATGAATTTATCACTGGAAGACCTTTCCCGGTGAAAAGTGGAAACCGATTCCTAACCTTACAGGTATTTTGCCATCTCCAATAAAGGTAGAATAAAAAGAATGGACAGAGAATAGAAACAAAACTTTTTATAAAGAGCGTATTATTGCTCTTTTTCTGGACACTCGTTCTAATACAAACTCCGCTTTATATACCAACTTAAGTTATAATGACAAGCGGGTTCAGATAAGACTGAGTAAATATCTGTATTATTGTTTTGTCAAGAAATTTGATATGAACGACCGCTCACTTGTTGTGATCAACAAAAATGAGCCATCATGGAATCTGGATACCTCAAATCTTGAATTGTGTTCTGCGGCTTATCATTTAAACAAAAAAGACAATACTACATTGTCTTAACTATTTAAATTCAATAGATTATCAGAACATATTAAAAACGAATACTTTAATTGGACCTTTTGTTTCATTGCATTTGATCTGTTTGAGATTTTATTGATCACGGATAGAAGCTACAATCGGTAATAGAAGAAATTAATAATAGAGCAATAAAACTTAAATTTTATTGCTCTTTCATTTCTCATTTCAGATTACTCTAAAAATGCTTCATATTATTTTATCTGAAGTCTGAATATTATCAGTCAGAAAATAGTTTATTATCTTAAATATTCAAATAAAAAAATTCTTTAGTCTTGAGCAGTCTATAAAATCATTTTATTTAAATACGCTTATTTTACATCTCGTGACAACTTTTACAGAATACTTCAGCATTCAGCATTTAGTTTAATTAGCATTCTGAATAAATTTACATTCATGCTTTATGTGGTATAAATATCGCATAAAATGTGGTATATGTTTGGTTATTTGGCATTTAAATTGTACGAATTATATTAACCAAACAAATTAATATATCATGAAAAAAATTTTTACTCTTATCGGGCTTATCTCGACAGCTGCATTTTGTAATGCTCAGATTGTAATTAATGAAATTTATACGGGAGGTGGAATTCTAGGAGCAACGCTGACTAATGATTTTATAGAACTGAAAAATATTGGAACTTCTACCTCTACGCTTACTGGCGCAACCATACAGTATGGACCCGTTTCCGGGCCGTTTACCCAGTACCATACACTTCCTGCTATTACTTTAGCTCCCGGACAGACCTATTTAATTCAGGAAGGTTCTGATGGCGGCGGGATCATTAATCTTGTCAACCCCAACCTTATCGTTAACGTCGTGCTTAATTTTAACGGAACCGGTCCTACCGTAGGTTTGGGCTTAGGTCTCGCACTCACGTCAGGAAAAGTTGCTTTGGCAAGCAATACTACACAGGTTACCGGATCTACTGCATCAAATGTTCTAGACTTTGTAGGATATGGCCTGGCTAACCAATACGAAGGTTCAGGAGCAGCTCCTTCTCCAAGCATTTTAAATTCAATTACGAGAGTTTCAGGGGATACCAATAATAATAATGTAGATTTTACAGCTACCGCTCCTACACCACAATCCGGAGTTTTGGCGGTAAATGATATAGCCAACCACTCTACACGGAACGGATTTATTAAGAATTCTTTAGTTAAGAACAATGAAATCGTATTCGGAACTGATGTAAAAGATCTTAAAATTTACTCGATTTCAGGACAGTTAGTTAAAACTTCTTCTGTAAAGGCAAATGAAGCTTTAAATATCGCAGATTTGCAGAAAGGAAATTATATTATTACCGGAACTGTTAATAACGAAACAGTTTCTCAGAAAATTTTAAAAGATTAAACGAATTCAATTTATAATTAACAGCTATTTTTTGTTTTGTAATTTATCTACTCTGCCTTATTAACTTTTAAACTATGGTATATTTTGTTTTTTATACCTGCAGGCAGCATAGATTACCTTAATAATCAGGAGGTTATCCCATTTCGGGTAACCTTCTTTACATTATCCAAGGATGTTAAGCGAAGTTATCGCCTCAACTTTCAGCCATACCTCCGAAACATGTCTGGATAGGTAATCACTGCAATGTCGACCGCCTGTTGATCTGATAATTAAAATTACTAACCACTAAAAAAAGTAGGTAACTAAACAATAAAAATAGAACTTAAAATATATAATTATTTTTATTGTAAGAACTAATCATCTGAAAGTGTTAATTTTATCAAAAAATCACTTTTATCATGCTGGCGAAAGCCCTTCTCAACCTTTGTTTTAATATATTTGCAAATCACATTTTGTTTTATGGCTAAAAAGAAAACGAATTCGGAATCTTCGAATCCGAAAAAGAATAAAAATAATATTTCGGTAGGTGTTGTAGGAAGCGGAAGTTTTGCGACGGCAATTGTAAAAATGCTGGTTGAAAATTGTAAACTGGTACACTGGTGTGTAAGAAATGAGTTTGTAAAAGGAGCAATCGAACTTCGGGGACACAATCCAACCTACCTTACCGCCGTTAATTTCAACCTTAAGAATCTGAAACTGACGACAGACATCAATGAGCTGGTTTCAGCCTGTGATATTGTGGTCCTGGCGACCCCGTCTATTTATCTGTCAGATACCCTGGATAAAATGAAATGTGAATGTAAAGATAAAATCTTTGTTTCCGCGATCAAGGGTATTATTCCTAAAGTCAATGATGTCGTGGCACATTATCTGAGAGACGAATTTAAAATCGGTTTCAGAAATCAGGCGGTCATTGCAGGACCGTGTCATGCCGAAGAAGTCGCCATGGAAAGACTCTCTTACCTGACGGTGGCAACCGTTGAAGAAGCAACATCTAAAAAACTGGTAGATATCTTTAATTCGGATTTTATAAAGGTACACTCGAGCAAAGACATCTTAGGAAATGAATACAGCGCCATCCTGAAGAATATTTTCGCCATCGGAGCGGGAATCGCAAGCGGGCTGGGTTATGGTGATAATTTTACGGCTGTATTTGTGTCTAATGCCATCCGAGAAATGGAAATTTTTCTTGAAGCGATCTATGAAGCGCCAAGAGATGTTAATGAAAGTGCTTATCTCGGAGATTTACTGGTAACTGCCTATTCTTTATTCTCCAGAAACCGCAATCTGGGAAATCTTATTGGAAAAGGTTATACGGTGAAATCAGCGATTCAGTCCATGAACATGGTTGCGGAAGGATATTATGCGGCAGATTCTATTTATAAGACAGCAAAACAGAAAGGTCTGGAACTTCCTATCATTGATACTATTTATGCCATTCTTTATGAAGGAAAAAATGCTGAAAAACAGTTTAAGAAACTGACTTCAAAATTAAATTAAGCGATTCAGAGACTCTTCGGAAGATTAGCCGACATTATCCAAATTATTCATTAAACGTGACCTCACTGACGTTGTAGCATTTCTCTTATCGAATGTGATTAATCGTTTCAATACCGGTTAATTGATAATTTCGATCATATTTTTTAGCATAAGAAAAACTTGCGTTTTGTTAAAAATAAAGTGGCAAACGCATCTCTAATTTTAAAAACTTTTACCGAAATTTGATATAAAATTTAGAATTATGCCACAATCGCTGATAAGCAGAACGCCGAAGCCAAAATATGATGTTGTTCTCGTAGGTGGAGGAATTATGAGTGCCACTCTAGCTACCCTTCTTCACGAATTTGATCCCAATCTGGAGATCGCGATTTTCGAAAGACTGGGCAGGTTTGCCAAGGAAAGTACGGCAGCCTGGAATAATGCCGGAACCGGGCATTCGGCTTTTTGCGAATTGAATTATACCCCGGAAAAACCGGACGGAAGCATTGATATTTCCAAAGCGGAAAGCATTGCAGAACAGTTTGAAATTTCAAAGCAGTTCTGGGCTTATCTGGTTACTAAAGGATATATTCAGGAACCTAAGGATTTTATTAATTCCTGCCCTCATATGAGTCTGGTGTTTGGTGAAAAAGATGCTGAATACCTCAAAAAACGACATGATAAAATGAGCGGATCTGTTCTTTTTAAAGGCATGGAATTTTCCACGGATCATAAAACACTTACAGATTGGATTCCTTTGATCATGAGCAAAAGAAAAGAATCCGAAGTGATGGCAGCTACTAAAATGGAAATGGGAACCGATGTGAATTTCGGAACCCTGACCAGAAAAATGGGACGGCATCTGGTGGAAGATTCTAACGTAGATGTTTTCTTGTACCATGAAGTGAAAGATATCGATCCCAGAAGCGACGGAAAATGGGAAATGAAGGTAAAAGACAGAATCCACAAGCATAAACAAGAGGTTGTTGCCGATTTTATGTTTATCGGTGCCGGAGGATATGCACTTCCATTGCTGGACAGTTCCGATATTAAAGAAAGTGAGGGATATGGAGGCTTTCCTGTTTCCGGGCAGTGGCTGGTAACCCATAATCAGGAGCTGGTGGAAAAACATCAGGCAAAAGTATATACGCAGGCAACGGTAGATGCACCGCCCATGTCTGTACCTCATCTTGACCTCAGGATCATCGACGGACAGAAAGCGCTGCTCTTTGGACCATTTGCCGGATTTTCTACAAAATTTTTAAAAGAGGGCAGCTATCTGGATCTGCCGGAAAGTGTCAACACAAAAAATATAAGATCCTTATTCGGGGCATGGTGGCACAATCTCCCGTTAACGAAATATCTCATTCAGCAGGTGGCGATGAATAAAACCCAGAGAATGCAGCATTTGAGAGAATTTGTGAAAGACGCCAAAGAAGAGGATTGGGAGCTTAAAGTAGCCGGACAAAGGGTTCAGATTATCAAAAAAGATGAAAAAAACGGAGGAAAGCTGGAGTTCGGAACTGAGGTTGTCGTCAATAAAGCCGGCACCATTGCTTCATTGTTAGGGGCTTCTCCGGGAGCTTCCACAGCAGTATATGCGATGCTGAATGTTCTTGAAAAATGTTTTCCTGAAAAGATCAATGGCGAATGGAAAGATAAACTGTTGGAAATCATTCCTTCTTACGGTCAGAAGCTGGCCGCCAATCCTGAACTTACAGATCAGGTGAGAAATTATACTAAAGAAAAACTGGAACTGGACTATTAGCAGTACATAATAAACATTGAGTAATAAGTAAATAGAGTATCTTTACCATTACTTATTACTCATTCTGTTATCTCATAAAAAGTGGAAGAAGTCGTTATTAAACCTGTTATCGCCAAAGAATTGCTGGAATCTCTTCAGACAAAAATAGAAGAGGAGAAACAGGTAATCGTACATTGCTGTTTTCCTGCATCCCCGTTTTTAGGAAACCTGATCAGGATCTGGCACTCAACCTATCTTTTTGATAATCAGTCTGAGCACCGGAGTCAGCTGATTCATACGGAGAATATTACCATATTTCCCAATTGGACACCCGTTCCTTTCATGCGTGATTTCTGGTTTACCTTGGTGTTTTCCGGACTTCCGAAAGACTGCAGAAGTTTTGACCTGAAAGAAGTCATCCCCGAAGAAGGCGGTTTTTTTGTTGAATCCATTAAAAGGAATTCTTCAGATATTTATCGGGTGAAAATTTCAGAATCATACTGATGAAGGCCTGTCGTTATTTTGTTCGCAACTGCCCTTATAGCCTTATAAAACCATGTTTAGGCTAAAAAATCTTTAAGCAAATTCATTCTGATCCATTAAATTTTCAATGCAGTACTCTGTAATGGCCACTATTGTTACAAAAGGATTAACTCCTATAGTGCCGGGAATCAGTGAGCCGTCCAGGACAAAAAGATGGTTGTGGTTTTTTAGCTTTCCGAATTCATTGGTAGCTTTTCCCAAAACACATCCGCCCAAAGGATGATAACAGATATTGGCTCCAAAACCATTGTTGAATAATAAGTGAGCTCGCGTTCCGCCATTGGCTTTATTCATTTTTTTGATGAAAAAATCAGCATTTTCTTTCATCTTTCGTGTGTGGCTTTCATTCCAGTCAAGACCCAGTTTATTATTTTTATAAAAAATTTCTCCCTTTTTATCGACTCTGCTGATCTGGAGATATAATGCTGTTGCCACATCCATCCCCATCGGAAGAGGAGCAATTTCCGCAAAAAACGGATGTTCCGGATCATCCCAATTGTCTACACCAGCCACCGGAATGGTCGACTGCTTACTACCGGTTCCTCCCGTCATTGGCTTTACCCAGTTTCTTCCGGTCATAAAATTTCCGTTGTTTCCCCAGTCTTTTCCCACATAATCATTAATAGGGAAGTGGTGCAGATTATGGGAACGCAACAATAGCTCTAGGGTACCCATAGTTCCTGCAGCAAGAATAAGTTTTTTACAATGGAATGTTTTATCAGCAATTGTTTTTCCTGAAGTATCGATCTGGTTAACATTTAGTGTATACGACTCATCATCATTAAGCTGAATACTGTCAACATGATGGAGATCCATTATTTCCAGATTTCCGGTATTAAGGGCCTTCTGAAGATAAGTTTTATCCAAGCTGTTTTTGCCATGATTATTTCCATAAATAACTTCTGTATTCAAAGCAGATCGGGGAACTTCATTCTTAAATTCTTTTTCCATATATCCAAAATCGTAGACATTCGGGACCCGGACTGTCTTAAACCCTGCTTTATGAGCCTCAGCTTCTCCCACCCTCGTAAACTTATAGAAAGGACAGTTTTCTAAGAAATTTTCATTAATGACATTTACTTTCAGTTCATCTACAGCTCTGGGAAAATAGGTCGTATAAAATAAATCTGCATCCAGATCCGGGAAAACCTCTTCAAAATAGCTTTTTTTCGGCGTAACGGCCATTCCTCCGTTAACAAGAGAACCTCCGCCAACACCCCTTCCCACCCAGATGTTAATGTTTTCAAAATCGAGCCTGTCCAGAACTCCGGTAAAAGGTTTTAATGGGAAAATATTAAAAAAAGGAGCAATGGTTTTTGTTTTCAGCCATGCCGAACTTGGGCCGGGTTTCAATAAATTAGAATAAGAAAGTCCGGAATTCATCCAGTTCATACCCATTTCGAGCATAATGACTTTTTTTCCGGCCTGGCAAAGACGCAGTGCGGAAACAGCTCCTCCGTATCCAGAACCAATGATGATGATAGGAGCATTTATATTTTTTTTATTGTTAAATTTAGACTGAGCTGCCTGAAATAAAGAAGTCTGCAAAAAGTAAAAGCCTCCCACGGCCAGAAGGCTGGTTTTAATGAAACTTTTTCTGTCCATTGATGATTTTTTGTCAGTTTCTCCAAAAAATATGCTACAAAATAAAACGTTAATAGTATTTATATTTAATTATGATTATTTATATTTAAACAACTAATTTTATTGAGAAATGTATCGGATCGGATGAATTGAAACGGAAATTTATTCTTGCGATCGGTATCTTTTTGTCATCTTTCGGTACGGGTACCGTTTAAAATTAATAGTTTTAAACTTTAAAAATGATTTATGAAAAAATTGATATTGATCTTACTGGTTTTTCCCCTGTTTGTGTTTTCTCAGAAAATGGTTTCAAAAGAAATCATGGAAGTGAAAAAATTTCAGGAAGATCTTAATGCTGAGTATTTAAATCCAAAGGAAACTCCTTTGAGAGGAGATCATTTTAAAAATTTTAAAGGACACCCGTTTTTTCCGTTTGATCCAAAATATAGGGTAAACGCCACATGGGTAAAAACTGAAAACTCCAAACCTTTCGATCTTCCCACTTCTTCCGGGAAAACAAAATCTTATAGAGAATATGGGAAAGCAAGTTTCGATCTGGACGGTAAAAAATATACATTAACGGTATATCAAAGTCTCGACTTAATGAAGCAGAAGAAATACAAAAATTATCTTTTTCTTCCTTTCCGTGATGCTACGAATGAAAAAGAAACCTACGGGGGCGGAAAATATATGGATCTTACCATTCCTGAAGGAAATACCATTGTACTGGATTTTAATAAATCCTATCAGCCCTTCTGTGCATATAATGCTTACGATTACAACTGCCCGATCGTTCCTGAAGAAAATAGACTGCCGGTTGAAATCCGTGCCGGTGTTATGTATGAAGATATTTACCATCACTAAATAGATATGATTAAACTAAAATTTTACGAGCCCGAAGATTTTCCTGAACTCGATTACGAACTGGACGAAATTCAGTCGCAGTATACGGCAACGGCCAAACAGGCCTTGGAAAAAATCGAAGCGAGAAACCAGAATGAAGATTTTTTTGCCTATCCGATCACGATTCTTTATCAAGAAAAAGTGGCCGGCTTCTTTGTGCTGGATTTCGGGGAAGATAAATTGGGTCTTACCGGAAATCCTGATTCCGTTTTGTTACGTTCTTTCTCTGTAAATCCTGTTTTTCAGGGTCAGGGAATCGGCAGATCTGCCATGACTGAAACAGAGCATTTTATAAGAGAGCATTTTTCAGACTGCAACGAGATTGTTCTGGCCGTCAATGAAAAAAATACATCGGCTTTTCAGCTGTATGCAAAATCGGGGTATATTTTTGAGGGTAATATGAGAGAAGGAAGAAGCGGACCGCAGTATTTAATGTCCAAAAAACTTTAAAATTCACTGAAAACAGATCTCTGTCATATCATTCATACCCATGATCTGAAACTTTAAGAAATTTTTAAGGACCGCATTTCTGTTTGGCTTGATTCTTCCATAAATTCGGATACATCAAATAATCAATATGGAAATATCACTTCATCAGCAGGTTGCTGTGGTCACAGGAGCCTCCAGCGGAATCGGTTCAGGAATTGCAAAATCCCTTGCTTCAGCAGGAGCAACCGTTATTGTCAACCATTCTTCGGAAAGATCTACAGACGAGGCGGAAGCCGTTTTGAAAGAAATTACCGACGCGGGTGGAAAAGGAATTACTTATCAGTGTGATGTTTCTAAAGAAGATCAGGTCATCAAAATGTTTCAGGATGTCATTTCCAGATTCGGGACCTTTGATATCCTGGTCAATAATGCAGGCGTACAGAAAGATGCCAAGTTTACGGAAATGACCCTCGACCAATGGAATACGGTTATGGGCATCAACCTTACCGGTCAGTTTCTGTGTGCAAGAGAAGCGATTAAAGAATTTCTGCGACGCGGTATCGATACCTCCCGTTCCGTGGCCTGTGGAAAAATCATTCATATCAGTTCAGTTCATGAAACTATTCCATGGGCAGGTCATGCTAACTATGCCTCAAGTAAGGGTGGCGTCAGAATGCTGATGCAGACGTTGGCTCAGGAATATGGCGCCGATAAAATACGCGTCAATTCCATTTGTCCGGGTGCCATTCAGACTCCAATTAATAAAGATGCATGGGAAACCCCCGAAGCGCTGAACGCTCTGCTTGACTTAATTCCGTACAACAGAATCGGACAGCCCCAGGATATAGGAAATCTGGCTGCATTCCTGGCGAGCGACCTCTCAGATTATATTACAGGAGCCAGCATCTTTGTGGATGGAGGCATGACGACTTTGGAAAGTTTTTCGAACGGCGGATAGTTTCGGGCGCACATCTCCGGCTTTCACTACTCGCTTTTTTGTGCCTTGCACTTCCCAAGCTTACAAAAAGAGCTCAGACAGGCCGTTCAATCCGGGGCGCAGGTGAATCTTATAATGGCCGTAGGTTCGGAGATACGATAGCGATTCACACTTTTGTAATCAGGAATGAGAATTCAGTGCCTTCAGCATATACTATTAAAATAATTGTCAGGTTTGGAAACGTACAGAGTTTTCTCAATCAAAATCAGATATTGACATCAATATGAAAGAAAAAGAAAGACTGTCCGAGGTCTCATGGAAAAAATGGGGACCCTACGTGAGCAATCGGGAATGGGGACTGGTGCGCGAAGATTACAGCGACAACGGAGATGCCTGGAATTATACGAACCATGATTCTGCTGAAGCAAAAACCTACCGGTGGGGCGAAGAAGGAATCTGTGGGATCTGTGATGATATGCAGAAACTGGTATTCTCCGTCGCCTTCTGGAATAAAAGGGACAGAATGGTGAAGGAACGTTTTTTCGGGTTATCCAATGATCAGGGAAACCACGGGGAAGATGTTAAAGAATACTTTTATTACCTCGATGCTACACCTACCCATTCTTATATGAAAATGCTGTATAAATATCCGCAGAATGCATTTCCATATGAAGATCTTGTAAAGACAAACGCTTCAAGAACAAAAAATGAACCTGAATATGAACTGATAGACACAGGGATTTTCGACCAAAATGAATATTTCGACATCTTTATCGAATATGCAAAAGAAAGTCAAACTGACATTCTGGTAAAACTTACGGTTGTCAACAGGTCCGAAAAGGATGCTTCCCTGGCTATTCTTCCGACCATCTGGTTCAGAAATACATGGAACTGGGGATATAATAACGATAGACCACAATTAAGCTCAGAAGAAGCAACTACCATTAAAGTAGATCATCAGGACTCAGAAGTTAAAAACGTTTATGCCAAACAATCGCTGAAAACATTGTTTTGTGATAATGAAACAAATAATGAAAGGCTTTATCAGTCGACTAATACGTCGAAATATACAAAAGACGGAATCAATGAATTTATCATTAAGGGCAACTCCCAAGCCGTAAACCCGAAAGATATCGGAACAAAAGCAGCCTTCCTGATTGATGAAAATTTTGCCGCCTCAGAATCCAAAATATTCGAATTCAGAATTTCTGATAAGGATCTGAAAGAACCTTTTAAAGATTTTGATGAGGTTTTTAATTTGCGACAACAGGAATGTGATGAATTTTATGCTGAAATCCAGCAGGGAATTCAGACCGAAGATGAAAAGCTGGTTCAGAGACAGGCTTTTGCAGGAATGCTCTGGAATAAAATGTTTTACCATTATAATGTGGAAAAATGGCTGAAGGGTGATCCTGAAGGCATAAAACCCTCAAAATCCAGAGAACAGATAAGAAATGACGGATGGAAGCACCTCAATAATGAGCATATTATTTCCATGCCCGACAAATGGGAGTATCCCTGGTATGCGACCTGGGACCTGGCTTTTCATGCCATCAGTTTTTCATTAATAGATCCTGATTTTGCAAAACAACAGCTGAAACTTTTTCTTTTTGAATGGTATATGCATCCTAACGGGCAGCTTCCTGCCTACGAATGGAATTTTAGCGATGTCAATCCACCGGTCCATGCGTGGGCCGTTTTCAGGGTTTTTAAAATTGACGAATATTTTAAGGATAAACCGGATATCGAGTTTCTGGAAAGTGCTTTTCAGAAGCTTCTGATGAACTTCACGTGGTGGGTCAATAAAAAAGACATCAATGGCAATAATATTTTTGAAGGAGGTTTTTTAGGACTTGACAATATAGGGGTCTTCGACAGGAATACGCCGCTTCCGAACGGTGAGCACCTGGAACAATCGGATGGCACCAGCTGGATGGCGATGTTCGCGCTCAATATGATGAGAATTGCACTGGAACTGGCTCAGTATAATAAGGTATACGAGGAAATGGCGACGAAGTTTTTTGAACATTTCCTCGCCATTGCCAATTCTCTGGATAATATGGGAGACGAATGTTTCAGCCTGTGGGATGAGAATGATGAATTTTTTTATGATGCCATCTCCTCCGGTAACGGAAATCATATGTATTTGAAATTGCGTACAATTGTGGGGCTGATTCCCATGTTTGCCGTTGAGGTAATTGATGATGAAATGATAGAAAATCTTCCGAATTTTAAAGCCAGAATGAAATGGGTCATGGAAAACAAACCTGAACTGGCCGCTCTGGTGTCTCACTGGGAAGTCAAAGGTCAGGATTCTAAGCATCTGCTTTCCCTTTTACGCGGACACCGTTTAAAAAGACTGCTTCACAGAATGCTGAACCCTGATGAATTTTTGAGTGAATATGGGATCCGTGCTTTGTCAAAAGAATATGAAAAAAATCCTTATACGTTAAATCTAAACGGAACAGATTATACCGTGAAATATACACCCGCAGAAAGCGACAGCGGTCTCTTTGGCGGCAATAGCAATTGGCGTGGTCCGATTTGGTTTCCGGTTAATTTTTTAATCATAGAAAGCCTGCAGCGTTTTTTCTTTTATTACAGCCCCGATTTTATGGTAGAATATCCTACGGGAAGCGGAAATTATTCGAATTTGGATCAGATAGCGGAGTCCTTAAGCAAAAGGCTGTCATCCATATTTCTGAAAGATGAAAACGGAATGCGGCCGGTGAATGGCCAGTATCCGAGATTTCAGACTGATCCGGGGTTCAGGGATTATATTCTTTTTTATGAATATTTTCACGGAGATAACGGGCGTGGAGCAGGGGCTTCTCATCAGACCGGATGGACCGGGCTCATCGCGAAGATCCTTCAGCCAAGATTTACCCGGAAAGACATTGCAGAAGCTGAAACGGAAATGCCGGATGATCCACGATAACTTTGACAAAGTTCTGTTCACGATCGTTATTCAAAGATCTGCTGAATGACCTCCAGCGATGCCGGAATTTTAAAATCAGTGACATGATAATGATAATAAACCAGCAGACTGTCTAAAAAATCTTTCCTGAAAGAAGAATGAATCTTAATCTGGTAAGGATTTTCGGTGATAAGAATATTTTTCCAGATCATGGAAATCTCTTCAGTAAACAGGGGATGGGTCGTATTTTGTGAGAATGTGCCGGTCTCAGGATCCAGGAAATTCCCCTGGTTGATCAGCGGGGCAACGCCCTGTATTTTTAAAATAATGATCAGAAAAATCAGGTGGGCCTGATAATTTTGATGCGACAGCTCCTGAATAAACTCCTCGATCCTGAAAAAAACATTTAAGTTCTTATTTTCGTTTCTTAGAACCTGGTTCAGGAAGTCTGAGATAAAAAAGATAACCGTAGTGCTTTTAATATCGTTGTAAATATCATTGCTTTTTACCAATTCCAGTTTGGAAACAGACTGGATACCATTGCCTCTGCCCGGGTTAACCGAAAAGTTAAGCTTATTTAAAGGCAGCAGCAGTGCTTTTTTTTTATTTTTTTTGGAATAGATACCTTTCAGAAAATAGGTCTGATAACCGTCCTCCTCTGAAAAGCAGTGGAGGATGGCATCATTTTCACCGTATTTTATATAAGATAGTAAAAAACTGTCTTGTGCATTCATTAATTGACCACAGCTATTTTTGCAGTAGCTTTATCGGAAGCATCTTCATTGGTCATCAGTACAAAATAAATTCCAGAAGCTACTCTCTTTCCTTTGTTATTATTAAGATCCCACTCGTAGTATCCGCCTCTTGCTACGGCAGCATGTACTACATTTCCGGCAGCATCTGTAATTCTGATATTGGTTTTTTCCGCTAAACCTTTAATGGTTACTTTTCCTTTGAAGTTGGAATAGACCACAGGATTCGGATATACCAGTACATTTCCAAATCCGGAAGTTACATCAGCGACATCTCCCTGATAGACCATAACGCCATCCAATGTCACAAAATATACTTTTCCGGTTTTACTGTCGACTTTAATATCCGTTACGCTGTTGGTGGGCAAAGGTGAATTTTCCTTGGTAAAGTGTTTTATGGTCTGCTCGCCTGTTGCAGACATATAATATACACCACCGCCATCTACAGATACCCACTTGTGGTTTCCGGAATCTGTTTCAATCTGTAGAATCGTATTATCCCGGAATAATTCTTCGGCAATACCGTTTTGTTCAATGACAATGGCCTCCGTTTGCGGGGAAGCTTCCGTAATGGCCGATTTCGGATTGGAAAGAATCCTTAATCCACCCCGGGTTCCGATCCAGACGTTATCATCTTTATCTACAGAGGCAGAAACTGTTCCGCTCGCCGGCAGATTATTACTTTTATTGATAATTTTTAAAGGGGTAGAAGTAGAAGTAGGATTGCTCCCATACTGCTTCATAATTAAGCCGCCGGGATCAAAAAACGGACTTGGAATATAAAGAATCCCGTCTTTGGTCAGGGGTTTCAGCACATTTCCGCCTGCAATGACAGGAACAGTCGCAAAGTCGTCTCCGCTTCTGTTATAGAAATAATATCCTGTATTTGCTGTTTGGTTTTCGATCACTCCTAATGATACAAAAAGCTGATTGTTTTCGTCAAAAGCCAACCCTCCCGGACGATTGTAATTGCTGTTGGAGTCATTATTTTTATATACTTTTTTGAACGTATTATTTTCCATACGGTAGATCCCCTTTTCGTTGGGACGCAAGGAATAGTTCACAAAGAAAACTTCACCCGCATTGGATGGGTTGGGTGCGACATCCAGAATATTGAAAACAATAGGATTGTTGATAAAATAATCAGGATAATTCCATTTTCCGCCGTCGAAATGATAATAACCCAGATTTCTGTAGCTAGGGGCATTATAACTTTCCATACTGCCCGTAGAGATCCATATCTGGTCGTTTAACAACGAAATTTTATAAGAAGTATTTTTATAAGGTCCGTCCGGTCTGAAAAGGTTATTGGTTTCATCTTTAATTCCTGATAATACGGTTCCTGCATAAAGCCTTCCGCCTATGGTTGTAGACGTATTACATTCTTCACCAAAACTTGCTGCAGCAATAAAATTTCCATTGGTATTGAAGGTATAGGTCCTGTTCTGGTCTGTTACGATAATATTACTGGGGTTAATCACCATATCCCGCACAGCGGTAAAAGTCTGCGAAAGGGGCGTTGATACCCCGTTATTATACAGATAAGCCGTAGTTGCCGACGAATAAACCAATGCTGATTCAGAATCGATATGCTTGAAATTTCCCGGCATTTCCGTTGTCCAGGTTGTGAATACAGGAAATGTGGTATTCAGTTCGTGGCTTTTTAAACCCGTATTGGTAACGGCAAATACTTTGTTTCCGAGAATGGTGGCCTCATTGCTGGCTTCATAGACCCCTGCCGTAAGAAAAAATGCAGAGTCTTTAAATTCCTTTTTCTTTAAGTCAAATATAGAAACCCCATAGCCTACAGAAATGATCGCCTGATCGCCTGTAATAGAGATATGATTGATCTTTTTGGATCCGCTGTATCCTGTTGCAATAGGAATATCCACAATATATGTGACACCGTCCGGAGTAATGACATCCAGCGATCCGTTCTGATATCCTACCAGCCCTGTTTTGGTCTGCGGATTATAGTCAAAAGCAGAAATTTTCACTTCATGTAAGCCATTGGCTTTGGATAACTTTGTAATTTCTCCTGATGAAATTGTATAATAAAATATTCCGTTCTCTGTAGCGGCAACAATCTTTCCGTTGTCTTCCTTCATCGCCAAAACATTGTTGTAGGAGAAAAGATCCTGCCACTTTTTAGAAGAAATAATTTGTGCTTGTACCGATGGCAGTGACGCCAGAATACCAAGAGAGATTAAAAGTTTTTTCATATTATGCTATTATGCTGCTGTCAATAACCTGATTATTCCAGGAAATATGTTTTACGTTTTTATTAGAATCGAAGAAAAAGTCTATTCTTCCCAAAAGAAGCCCGGCCCAGCCTACCTGGTTTACCAGGACATTTTTACCTTGCCGGTTGATAAAAGTCTGAGGTTCCGGCAGGAAAGTGTGGGTGTGTCCTCCTAAAATGAGGTCGATGTTTTCTGTTTTAGCCGCCAGGACTTTATCACTTATTTTATCGGGTTCATCCCTGTAATCGTAGCCAATGTGCGAAAGACAGATCACAAGATCACACTTCTGTTCATTTTTGAGGTAGTTGGAATAATGCTGCGCGACCTCTACAGGATCGGAATATACGGTTTCTCCATATTGTTTTTTGCCAACCAGTCCCTCCAGCTCAATGCCTACGCCGAAAAGGCCTACTTTGATGCCGTTTTTACTGAAAATCTTATAAGGGTAAGTCTTTCCGTCGAGAACGGTATTTTTAAAATCATAATTCGAACAGATAAAAGGAAATTTCGCGTTTGGCAAAACCTTTAAAAACCCATCCAGGCCGTTATCAAAATCATGATTTCCCATGGTGGAAGCATCATACTTCATCATAGACATCAGTTTAAACTCCAGCTCACCTCCGAAAAAATTGAAATAAGGCGTTCCCTGAAAAATATCACCGGAATCGAGAAGCAATACGTTACTTTCCTGATTTCTTATTTGCTGAATCAGACTGGCTCTTCTTGCGAAACCACCCTGATTCGGGTTTTTAGTATAGCTTGCATCAAAAGGTTCTATCCTGCTGTGCTGATCATTGGTATGAAGAATAGTCAGTTTACGGGCAGATTGTAAATCAGGAATATTCAACCCTTCTGCCATCATCATATTGGGAGCTAAGGTCATCGCTAAAGTACCGCCACCTATTGCTTTTAAAAACTTTTTTCTATCCATTACTTTTTACCGATAAAATTTAAACGAACCTCTGTACTTGCATTCACCTCAGGCATTTTCTTAAAATAATCGATAAATAAATCTCTCATTTTCAATCCTGTCGGAATAGATTCTCCTTTTGCGAAAAATTTCATGTTGTCACCACCTAAAGCCAGGTAATCAGACGTTGCGATATAATACTCCTGATTTGGGTTTACCGCTTTTCCGTTGATTAAAGATTTCGCAGATAGTCCGTTATTGGTTTCAATATATAAATGAGAAACCGGATTATTTACCTGGGTTTTTGCGTAATAGTCAAAAAGTCCTTGTAAATCAGTTCCTTTCATTTTTACAATGACGATTTCATTTTCAAAAGGCATTACTTCAAAGACGTTTTTGAGTAAAATATCACCCTTTCCGATCGTAGTTCGGATTCCTCCGATATTGATCAGGGCAGCATCTACGTTTTTCTGAAGGTTTTTTTTCGCCCATTCATCAGCGCCGTCGAAAGTATAATCTGCTAAAAGATTGCCCAGATTGCTGTTGTCGCCCTGTTTGGTAAGATCCGTACTGGTATGAGATATCTTCTGATTCATTTCTCTGTCCAGCTTTTGCTTATAGGGTTCGATGAATTTTACAAACTCCTCATCATTCCTCAGCTCATTATTAATAGAAATATTTTTCTGAGCCTGCACATGGGCTACCTGTAGCGGAGAAGCCGTCTTACAGGCAGAAAGTGCAGCCAGAGCAATTCCCAGTAATAAGAATTTATTTTTCATATCATCTTTTAGTATATGCAAATATAATTATATGTATAATAAAACATTCTTATTTATTATAAATTCTTATCGTAAATTATTAAATTTGACAAAAATAATTTTAACAGATGAGCATTTTAAAAGGAGTAGGTGTTGCGTTGGTAACACCCTTTAATGAAGATTTATCCGTTGATTTCGACAGTTTAACGAAACTTGTGGAATACAATGTCGAAAACGGAACCAGTTATTTAGTTGTTTTGGGGACTACAGCAGAGGCAGCAACGCTTTCCAATGAGGAGAAGAAACAGGTGGTAAATCATATCATTAAGGTGAACAGTAAACGCTTACCTTTGGTGTTGGGAATCGGTGGGAATAATACGCTTGAAGTTAAAAGACAGATCGAGGAAACAGATTTATCGGAATTCGAAGCGGTACTCTCTGTATCTCCTTACTATAACAAACCAAATCAGGAGGGTCTTTATCAGCATTATAAAGCATTGGCTTCTACAGGTAAAAATATTATTATTTATAATGTTCCTTCAAGAACAGGACAAAATGTGGAGGCGGAAACGACTTTGCGCTTAGCCCATGAATTTCCGAATTTATTCCTGATCAAAGAGGCGTCACCTAATATTCTCCAGTATTTTGATATCTTAAGAAAGAAACCCGAAGGATTCTCTCTTGTTTCCGGTGATGATGAATTCACCCTTCCTGTAACACTGGCGGGTGGTGATGGTGTAATTTCTGTGATCGGACAGGGGTATCCTAAAGAATTTTCTTCCATGGTACAATTAGCTTTCGAGGGAAAAGTAAAAGAAGCCTATGATATTCACAATAAGCTGGTGGACATTACACGATTAATTTTTGCTGAAGGAAATCCTTGTGGAATTAAAGTAGTTCTAGCAGAAAAGGGAATAATTAAAAATTACCTGAGGCTTCCTCTGGTTCCTGCCTCGGAAGGACTGTATGCTAAAATTAAAGCTGAAATGGCAAAAATTGCCGGATAAGACAAACTGAAATTTCCTGTGAAATTTTCAACATTACAATGAGATTTAAAGGTGGAAAGTCCGTTACTTTTCACCTTTTTTCTATACCATTTTTTCTTTAGAAATATTTAAGATTCTGTATTAACAATAGACAAAGTTTAAAACAATGAAATTTATAAAAGCAACAGAAAATGATATTCCTCTGATTCAGGACCTGGCAAAAAGATCCTGGGAAAATGCTTATGCAGATATCCTGTCTGCCGGACAGATGGAGTATATGCTGAGAACCATGTATTCACACGATGAAATTGCCGGCCAGTTACGGCATCCCAATTATCATTATTATTTAATTCAGGATGACATGAATGATGCCTTTGAAGGCTTCATCGGATATGAAAATCACTATGAAGACACAACGACAAAGCTTCACCGGATTTACCTGGTACCCGAGAGTAAAGGAAAAGGTCTTGGCAAAAAAGCATTACAGTTTTTAACCCAAAAAGTTTCGGAAAATCAGGATACAAGAATTATTCTGAATGTCAATAAATACAACCCTGCAAGAAAATTTTATGAATCTCAGGGATATACAATCTATGATGAAGGTGTTTTTGATATTGGTAACAACTATGTCATGGACGATTATCTGATGGAATTCATAATTCACACGGTATAGACTTAAAATTCTGTAACATTATCGTGTAATTCTATAACAAGTGATATTTAATTTTGTCAGATCTTTGCATCAGAACCAAATCACCTATAACAATACATTCATATGCTTGGTTTAAGCTGTAAAGCTTTTTATCAGTATATTTTTTTCATCCTTAGTGTTTAAATTCCTGTATTTCATTATGCAGGATTTTTTTTGTGTTTAAAAGGAAAATACAGAAAGATTTTCTATTTCACGCTGATATGAAATAAATTAGTATATTTACGAAGAAATTTAGACACTCAATCAGGATGAAAATGTATGTAAAATTTGATTTCAATGCTCTTTGCAAAAAGATATTGGATGAAAAGCTTAAAGAGCACGGCTTAAAATACCGACTGCTGAATTTTGGAGAAGTAGAATTTTATGAAACGCTCACTCAGGAGCAGCATAAAACTTTTAAAAAGAATCTTGAAGATTACGGTATTGAGATTATTGAGAATCAAAGATCAACTTTGGTTCAAAAAATAAAGGATATTATTGTAAAGCTGGTTTTTTCAGAAGAAGTAATACCGGTGAAAGCTTCTATCTATATAGCGGAAAAATTAAATCACAGCTACGGCTATCTTTCAAATTTATTTTCTGAGGTTACCCATACCTCTATAGAGAATTTTATTATCCTTCAGAAAATTGAACATGCCAAAGAACTGATCATAGGAAATAAGCAAAGTCTTACAGAAATTGCTCATAAGCTGAATTATTCCAGTGTTGCTCATTTAAGTACGCAATTTAAAAACACCACAGGAATTACCCCTTCGCAGTTTCATCGGATTGTAATGAAAAAGAGAAAGGCAAAAAGTCTCATGATTACTTCGCAAATGAATTATGAATAGGGAATTTCTGAATGTTATCCTTGCTGATGACGACGAAGCCGGCCAAATTCTTCTGAAAAGTATATTTAAGGAATTAAAAATAGAGATCATGGTTCAGTGTTTCCAGAGTGAGATACAGGTAATGGATTATCTGAACAGTACAGAGGGTCGCATACCTGAGATTTTACTGATCCATAATACGTTATCGGGAGGAATAAGTAAAGAATCTATTCAGGAGATCAGATCAGAAGTGAGGTTTGGCAATATGATTATCGCAGTTTATGGTGAAAATCTTCCTGAAAGTGAAATAGAGGATTTCTTTGTAGCCGGTGCGCATGTTTTTATCAGAAAACCTAATACCTATGCAGATCTTAAAAAGATTGTTTCAGATGTAGTTGCCGTAATATGGCAGTACCAGACCTCAGGACTTAATAAAGATAATTTTATTCTGAAAATTTAAAGACTTCAATATAGATACGGTCTGCTCGTTCATCAGGTAGGAATATATTTGTAACATAGTATTCACACAAAGGTGAAAATTGTGTAATTAATTATTGAAATCATATAAAGATTATTTCCTCAGGTATCATCATTTTTGTAACGACAGACAAGCAATGCGAATAAAGCATTTAAAGACAGGTAAATAAAAAAAAATAGTTGTTTCAGTATTGAAGCTGAATTATATAGATCACAATGTTAGTTAAACAAAATGAATTATATCACTTTCCAATTGATAAGCGCAGAAGATCTTTAAACAAAACGGTACAATCATGAAAACTCGTAAGTAGTGAAGGATTTTAATGTGTTCATATTAAATATCCTTTATCGAAAGCCTGTTAGTTTTTATAATAATGATTGGAAACATAATTCATTTTGTTTTTTATTTTAGTCGTTACTCGGGTTATTACCAATATCCTTGATATTTATATAAATTTTGTAAATATAGGAACCATAGCTAATAAATTGAAATAGTAATTTCTTCTAAATAACAGTTTTATAAGGGGGCCGCGTAAAGAGAATCTTTGCGCGGTTTTTTATTTTAAGAAATCTTGCTCCATTTATTTTTCCCTTTATAATATTTCAGATAATAACTTTTAATAGCAATGTGATCAGGTCTGTTGAGATGCGGGTCATTTTCAAGAATTTTCTCTACCGTTTTTTTGGTTAGTTTTATAATAGCCGAATCATGAACAAGATCCAGTCTTTTAAAATCTACCACTCCGCTTTGCTGAGTGCCCAGGATGTCGCCTGGTCCGCGCAGCTGCATATCAACTTCAGATATTTTAAAACCGTCATTGGTTTCGGTCATGGTTTTTATCCTGGTCCTGCTGTCTGAAGATAATTTATCGGAAGTCATCAGAATACAGTAGCTCTGTTCCGCACCACGACCTACGCGTCCACGGAGCTGATGAAGCTGTGATAAACCAAATCTTTCAGCACTTTCTATCACCATCACCGAAGCGTTCGGAACATTTACGCCAACCTCAATTACAGTGGTCGCCACCATAATTTCCGCTTTTCCGGAGGCAAAATAATTCATGGCCGCATCTTTTTCATCAGGTTTCATTTTCCCGTGAAGCATGGTAACATTATATTTTGAAAAATTATCCATTACGTTGTCCATTCCTTCCATCAGGTTTCGGTAATCTAATGTCTCAGATTCTTCTATCAGGGGATAAACAAAATATACCTGTCGTCCTTTCTGAATTTCCTCCCGGCAGAAATCATAGACATACGCCCGGTCTTTTTCTCTTCGGTGAGCCGTAATAATAGGTTTTCTGCCTACCGGCATCTCATCAATCACGGAAACATCAAGATCAGAATAGAAACTCATAGCCAGCGTTCGGGGGATGGGCGTTGCAGTCATTACCAGAATGTGTGGGGGAATTTTATTTTTTGCCCAGAGCTTGGCTCTCTGTGCCACCCCAAACCGGTGCTGCTCATCAATAATGGCTAATCCCAGATTTTTAAATTTTACTTTATCCTCCAGAATGGCATGAGTACCCACCAGAATGGAAAGTTCACCGTTTTCAAGTTCCTGGTGGATAATTTTTCTTTGGGAAGCTTTTGAAGAACCGGTCAATAACCGTACGTTGATACCGGTTTCAGCCAGAAGATCTTTAATTCCGTTATAGTGCTGTTGGGCAAGAATTTCAGTAGGAGCCATCATACAGCTCTGAAAACCGTTATCCATAGCAATAAGCATGGTGAGTAAAGCAACCATTGTTTTTCCTGAACCAACATCGCCTTGTAAAAGTCTGTTCATCTGGACCGGTCTTTTCATATCCAGCCTGATTTCCTTTAAGACCCGTTTCTGAGCACCGGTAAGCTCAAAAGGCAGATGGTTTTCATAAAAACCGGTAAAATATTCACCCACAACGGGAAAAGGATTTCCGAAATTATGGGTTTTATGGTGAAGCTTTTTCAGTCCGTATCCTAACTGGAAAAAGAATGATTCTTCAAATTTTAATCTGTAATTGGCTTTTTCAAAATACTCCATATTTTTGGGAAAATGAATATTTAAAAAAGTATGCTGTCTTGATAAAAACTTAAAATGTCTGATCATATAGTCAGGCATATTTTCCTCAATAAGATTAGGAATCTCTTTGCAGATGTTTCTGAGAACATTCTGGAAAAACCTTTGGTTCAATCCTCTTTTGGTCAGTTTTTCAGAACTTGGATAGATGGGCTTCAGACGGTTGTCACTTTCTTTTTTTTCTTCAACTTCAATCTCCGGATGCGGCATTGAATACTGATTGTTAAAAACATTGATTTTTCCAAAAATAAATACTTCCTTATTCAGAGGAATCTGTTCCTTTAACCATTTTGAATACTGAAACCATACCAGATCCATTGATCCTGTATCATCCCTGAACTTGGCAGCGAGTCTTTTTGTTTTACCAGTCTGAATCTCCTGAATATTTGTAATTTTTCCTTTCAACTGGACATCAAGGTTTGATTCCTGAAGCTGGGAAACAGTATATACCTTATTTTTATCCAGATAACGGATAGGGTAGAAGTTCAGAAGATCTTCTACATTGGAAATAGCCAGCACATTTTTGATGAGTTTGGCTCTGTCCGGGCCGATGCCCTTTACATATTCTATGGAAGTTTCTAAAGTCATTTTTATCTGAGACCCGGGATTTCAGATCAAAGTTTGAACGGAAAATTAAAGCCCGAATTTCGGTAAAATAAAAAAGACTTCCAAAAAAATTGAAAGTCTTAGTTATATATTTTCAGAACAGACCTAAAAAACAATGGATTAATCTTTAATTCTGGATTTGAACTTTTTCTGGTAATCTTCCCATTGTGGTCTTGTTTTTATTTTTTTATAAAGGTCTTTGGAAATCAGTTCTAAATAAGGTTCCAGTTCTTTTGCAGACAGCTCCCCCTGAAGAATGGTAATAGGTCCGCCGCTTTCATCAAGAAATACAGTGCTTGGAACAGCACCCACATTCATATATTGGGTGAATTCGTGAAGGGAGTTTTTACCTTTCTTGTGTTCTTTATCTGCGTTGGCAAACGTTCTTCCGAAAATTTCAACGGATTTTTTTTCTTCTGCATTAAATTTTACGGGATAAAAATTTTCATTTAAAATATCAGCAATCACCTGATGTCCGTATGTTTTTTTGTCCATTATTTTGCAGGGTCCGCACCAGTCTGCGTAGAAATCGATCAGGATCTTTTTAGGATTTTCTTTCTGTGCCTGTAAAGCCTCTTCAATGGTCATCCACTTTACCTGGGCAAAACTGAGACTTAACCAAAAAATGCAGATTATGCTTATTATTTTCTTCATGATTGGATATTTAAGTAAAAATAAGCATAATTTACTTATCTTTATTTTACCTCCTGCATTAATTTTCTAACATAAGGAGAGATCAAAATTAATACTACGCCCGCAATCACAGCGTATAATCCCAATTGTTTATATCCATCGGTATAAGTGATAAATGCATCATAATTGGTCGATCCTTCTTTAGCTGTGGCTAACCCCGCCCCGATAATTCCTGCTACATATTGTCCGTACGCCGAAGCCAGAAACCACATGCCCATCATCATTCCCTGAAGATTTTTGGTAGAAAGCTTGGTCATGATGGATAAACCGATCGGTGACAGGCACAGTTCTCCTAAAGTAATAACCAACAGGGCAATGGTGAAGAAATTTAATGAGGTTATTCCCTGAAGGTTTACGAAAAGTCTTGTGGCAAATAACACATAATATCCTAATCCGAGGAAAATGAATCCAAGACCGAATTTGATAATGGTGTTGGGTTCTATTTTCCGCTTATTGAGCCAGATCCAGAGCAGACCGATAAGCGGAGCGAGGAAAATGATGAAAAATGCACCTCCGGAATTGTTAACCCCATTCGGATCTAACCCCAAAAGATCTTTATTTAAATTTTTGGCTGCAAAAATACTTAACGAACCTCCGCTCTGCTCATAAATTCCCCAGAATAAAATAGAGAACAGGATGAAGACCAGTGCCGCCCATAGTTTTTTACGCTCTGACGGCGTTACTTTTGTCATCTCGTAGAATAGATAGATCAGTGTTAATGGTCCTATTGTCCACATAAAATAATCGGTATATTCGGTTTTTGCGACCATGATCATGATGATGGGAACAAAAATTAGTGATAAAACATAAACCCCATACTCCTGCCATTTCGGTATAGGAGCAGATTTGGTCTCATGATCCGGGTGACCCGGCTGAAGGCCTATAGATCCTAAACTTCTTTGGGTGAAAACAAAATTAATTAAGCTGATCACCATAACGATAGCTGCAAATCCAAAGGCAAGATGCCATCTCAGATCTTCGGGAATATAGCTGGCAAGGATTTCTCCTTTTCCGATAGCAATGCATAAATATCCACCCAATAAGGCCCCAAGATTGATTCCGGCATAAAAAAGTGAGAAACCGGCATCTGCCCTTGAATCATTGGGCTTATAAAGCTGTCCCACCATAGAAGAGATATTCGGCTTAAAAAATCCGGTTCCTACCACGGTAAATGCAATCCCCAGGAAGAAAAATTTGTGCGGATCTGTTGCGAGAATCAGACTTCCCACAATCATTAGAAGTCCGCCCCAGAACAGAGATTTTCTGAAGCCTAAAATTTTATCGGCAAATAACCCTCCGATAAATGTGAAAGCATACACAAAAGCCTGCGTCGCACCATATTGAAGATTGGCTTCACTTTCGTGAAAATTGAGTTGTGAAATCATAAAGAAAACCAACATTCCTCTCATTCCGTAGAAACAGAAGCGTTCCCACATTTCAGAGAAAAACAGACTCCAGATTTGCCTAGGGTATTTTCCTTTGAAATTTTGTATTTCATCTAAAGTTAAGCTCATAATGATCTATGATTAATTTAATTAGGGGTTTTTATAGTCTTGTTGATCGAGTTCAAAACGAATTCTGTCCTGATCAATAATTTGTTTCAATTCCTCTTCTTTGGGAAGATACAGAAGATACTTGCTGGCGAAAAGATTATTTTTGTCATTAAGAACCGAATACTTTACAATGGTTTCATCTTTTTCGGAGCACAGTAAAATTCCGATCGTCGGATTATCACCTTCACCGCGTTTCAGATCGTCATACATTCTTACATACATGTCCATCTGGCCGATGTCCTGATGTGAAAGTTCGCCGGTTTTCAAATCGATAATAACGAAGCATTTTAAGATATAATTGTAAAAAACCAGATCGATATAAAAATCTGAAGTGTCTGTGGAAATATGCTGCTGTCTTGCAACGAAGGCAAAGCCTTTTCCAAATTCCAGTAAGAATTTCTGAATATGATCGATGATAGCCGTCTCAATCTCTTTTTCGGAAATTTTTTCGTCGGTTTTTAATCCTAAGAATTCAAAAATGTAAGGATCTTTTAAGACACTTTGAATCGTTTCGTCGGTGTTCTTTTTATGTTCCAGAACTCTTTCATAAGCGAGAGAGCTGATCTGTCTTTTCAGATCCCTGGAATTCCAGTGGTTTTGAATAGATTCGTTGATATAATAATTCATTTTATCTGAATTATCAAGCTTTATTAATAATCTGTAATGGGTCCAACTCAATTGTTGACGCAATGCGTCAACAATTGGAAATGCAGTATAAAACTTACGCATATTGGAAAGGTTCGTGTAGTCAAAGCCTTTTCCAAATTCTGCAGTCAGCTTTTTTGAAAGGTTTTTTAAAGTAAATTTTCCGTACGCTGCACGTTCTTTTCCTTTTTGTTCATCTTCAACGATGAGTTTTCCGATTTGCCAATACGTAAGCAAAAGAGTAGAATTCGCCATTCGAAAAACTTTTTCGCGCGATTGGGTAATAAGCTCTCTTACTGATTGAAATAAAGAATCTTCGGAAATTTCCATCTTACGAAAATAAAAAAAACCTCTGACTTAGCAGAGGTTTTCATTGTATTTTATTAATGCAGTTAGTTTACACCATGCATCATTTTCTTTAAAATAGGAGAGATTAAAGCTAAAATTACAGCAGCAATACCACACAGTACCACGAATACCATAAAGAATTCGAATAAGTTATGGATCTCAAATCCGGCAAACGTAGGGTTTGCCAAAGGTAACTGAGCCTTTTCAAAAGCGGCCACCTGATTTGCATTTAAGGTAACCTTTTTATCTAAAACATCCTGAAGATTTACCCCGATTTCCTGTGCTTTGGAGAATTTATCGCCCGTAGCCGGAATCAATGCTCCCAGCGATCCTGCCAATGCATATCCGGCAGCGTTGGAAATAAAGAATACTCCATATAATAAAGAGGCAAATCTTTTTGGAGCCAATTTACCTACCAATGATAAACCGATTGGTGATAGACAAAGCTCCCCGCAAGTTTGAATGAAATATAAAAGCATTAACCATTTAATAGCCAATAAACCAGAATTTCCAAGATCTTTTACGTTGTGTGCAATGATAAAATAACTTAATGCAATCAAAGCCAAACCAATCGCCTGCTTCATAGGAGATACCGGCTCTTTTCCTTTAGCTCTTAATTTATCCCAACACAGACTGAAAGGTACCGCCAATAGGACAACGAAGATACCGTTAAAAATCTGAACCATGGATGGAGGCATGTTCCAACCGAAGATGTTTCTGTCTGTTTGATTATCTGCAATAAATGTTAATGAAGAACCTGCCTGTTCGAAAGCTGCCCAGAAGAAAATAATAAAGAATGATACGATATAAATTACCCAGATTCTCTGTTTTTCCACCTTGTTTTCAGCAGAGCTCATAATTAAGAATGCTAAAGCAATACCGGCCGCATAAATAAAAGGATAAATAACTCCTTTGATCAGCTGTCCCATTTCTACTGCTTTAAACCCGAATTCTCCCACCAGTAAATATCTGAAAGCGAAGAAAAGAATAACAAAGATACCTCCTGTAATACCTAATGACGCTCCGGAGAATTTTGCCGTCTGAGTTTCACCTTCTTCAAAATCTGCACTTGTATTGTTTTTAGGTAAACCACCGATAGGTCTTCCTTCAGGTGTTACAACATATTTGTTTTTAAGGATAAAGAATGTTATTGTTCCGATTACCATGGCAATGGAAGCCGCTAAGAATCCCCATTTAAAGGCAAAAATATCTCTTACTCCTGTCGCAGCATCCTTAACGTCTCCTACGTACGGACAAATAAACTGTCCTAAAAACGCACCGATATTGATTCCCATATAGAAAATCGTAAAAGCGGAATCCAGTTTTGATTTTTCCTGCTTAGGATAAAGACTTCCTACCATCGAAGAAATATTTGGCTTAAAGAATCCGTTACCGAAAATAATAACGAATAAAGCCAGCCACATGATCGTTTTTGCACTTCCTAAATCAGCTGAAAAGCTCGATGCGCTGATGAACAGTAAAAACTGCCCGATGGCCATTAATGAACCTCCGATCAGGATCGCGTTCCTGTTTCCAATATATTTGTCAGCAATGAAACCTCCTAAAAGCGGAGTAAGATAACATAAAGCTAAAAATCCACCATAGATGATCGCCGCATCCGCTTCTTTTATCAATAAGGAATTTACCATAAAGAGCGTCAGAAGAGCTCTCATTCCATAAAAGTTGAAACGCTCCCACATTTCTGTTCCGAAAAGTACCCACAATCCTTTTGGGTGTCTGGAACCACTTCTTTCTACAATTTCATCCGGCTTAGGACCTAATGCTTGAGTATTATCCATTTTATTGTTAATTTTTGTTAAGACTGACAAATATAGTTTTTTTTGTGTTTTCAGCAAGATTTTAATTTTATATTTAAATAAAAAAGCTGCAGACTTATTCTGCAGCTTGATTTTCTTTATGTTTGTAAAATTAGTGTCCTTTTTCTTTCATGATTTTGTTGAGTCTTTTTAACATCGATAGCCCCAATAGTGTGGCAAATATCAACAGCGCAAAGTTCACCAGGAAATAATTCATCTTATTGTCGTAGCTGTACCAGGTGCTTGCTAAAATCCCTGAAAGTTTATTACCTACGGAGTTAGCCAGGAAAAAGCCTCCCATCATCAGTGCGGTAATTCTTGCAGGGGAAAGTTTAGAAACAAATGAAAGACCCATGGGAGAAAGGCAAAGCTCACCGACGGTAATAACTCCATAACTGGCCACCAGCCACCAGGGCGAAACTTTCACTGCGCCGTTATCTCCGGCCCAAACTGCCAGCACCATGACCAGACAGGACAATCCTGAAATAAAAAGTCCCAAAACAATTTTTGTAGGGGTCAGCGGTTCTTTCCCTTTTCTTCTTAACAAGGCCCAGAACCCCACGATAAGTGGTGTTAAAGCGATTACCCAAAACGGATTGATCGATTGAAACAGTTCTGTATTGTAAAGATAAACTTTCTTTTCAGGGTTGTTTTCCAATTCTGCACGCTGTTCAGGCGAGATGTTTTTAAAATAGATGTCTTTGCCCTGTTCTTTGATGGTATTTCCGTCTTTATCTTTTTGGGACTGATACTGATCGTCATACACAGAAACTTCCTTGTCTTCATAACCTTTCCCGTCAACCATATAAATTCCTTCCAAAGGTTTTTCCAGAGCCGCGGGCACACTTCTGTCGGTATAGTAATTGGCCCATCTTGTCAAAGCCGTTCCGTTCTGTTTGAAAACAGCCCAGAAAAACATACTGATCAGAAAGACCGATAACAGAGCTCCGATGGATGATTTTTCCTGGGGTTTTGCTTTAAAATAAAGAGAAGCATAAAAATAGATGACAGGAACGCAGGCAAAAATAAAGGCATCCGTACTGTCGCTTCCAAAAATATTTCCCCGTATAACCCAACCGATCACTCCTGCAATGATAGCCGGCAGAAAAACCTTAATCATAATCTCAGAAAGCTTTGTATCACCTTCCTGTACTGGTTTCATCTGAGCAGCATGGATATAGTGCTTTCTTCCAATGGTAAAAATAACCATCCCGATGAGCATCCCGACTCCGGCAGTGATGAAAGCTTCGCCCCAGCCGAATTTATTTCGCATAAAGGCTGCAATGATATTACAGATAAACGCTCCGATATTGATTCCCATATAAAAAATATTATATCCCGAATCTTTATTGGCCTTATAAGGTTCTTCTGAATATAAATTTCCCAACAGGGTGGAAATGGTAGGCTTAAAGAATCCGTTTCCAATGATAATCAGAGCTAAAGAAGAATAAAAAAGCGTCAGATCTTTAAATACTCCCATCCCGATATATCCGGCAGCCATTAAGATTCCCCCAAGATAAATAGACTTTATATATCCTAAAACCCTGTCTGCTAAAAACCCGCCGATGAAAGGGGTAAGATAAGTCAAGGCAATATAGGTTCCGAAAATATCATCTGCTGTTTTGTCGGGAAGCCCAAGTCCGCCTTTTATTCCGGTAGGTTCAATAACATACAGAACAAAGATTCCGAGAATGAGATAGTACCCGAAACGTTCCCACATCTCTGTGAAAAACAGAAAGGGAAGGCCTTTAGGATGTTTAGTCTTCATATAATCAAATTTCAAATTTCTCAAAAATAAGTTTTTAATTTCAATTGATAAAATAAATAATATTAGCAAAAAGGATTAATGAAATGAATGCAGATCTTTCAATGGGAGATGTTCTGTCGAGATTAGTGTTCATGATGATTTGTACAATTCACATTGTTTATGTACAAATAAATTACACAAAAAACACAAGCGTATTTCTCTTGGATGTGATATTAGTTTTCTAGTTTCGGAGCGTCAATAGTGACAAACAATCATTAAAAAAAACATTATGAAAAAAAAAGATCTGAAAAACATGAAAGGAAGCTTGTCAAGAAATGAGCTTAAAGCAATCACAGGTGGGAGAAAACCTATTGAGGATGCGCTAGATGCAGGATGTGGGTGTACCAATGCGGCTTGTGCGAATACCCATAACGGTAATGGTGATTCCTACTGTAACGGCACTTTCTGTTGTGGATAACTGAAGAGGTTATCAAAAATGGCAACAGGAAACTGTTGCTGTTTTTTTTAATAAAAAAAGATATACTACAATGACACGCAAAAGTTATACCGCTGTTATCGATTATTTAGCATATAATAATATCTCAATTGATCGGGACGAATTTGAGCTTCAGTTGGAAGGACATCCCGATTTCCCAAGCCTTCTGGCTTTTTCCGATGCTTTGAATTTTTTCAATATAGATAATTATAGCTATAAAATAGATAATGACGAAAAAGATATTTTACCGGAAGATTTTCTGGCACTGGTAGAGGGAGAGTTGGCTATTGTTAAAAATAAAAACAATCAGTTTACTGTAAATGGAATTCCAGAACAGGATTTTCTCACGAAATGGGAAAATATAATCCTTGTTGTGGAACAGGAAGAATCTACGGTTACAAAAATTAAATTTAATTATTCCTACATGAGTTGGGGAATCGTTATACTCTTATTGGTGTTTCTGTTGGGATCTGATTTCTCTGACGGAATTTTGAAATTAATATTTGTCTGTACTTCTGTAATAGGTTTTATTATGGGATTGGAAGCTTACAAAAAGACACATGGAAAAGGAACATTTATCCCGGTCGGTGTATGCAGGAGCAACTATTTAAATACAGATTGTGATCTGGTGTTTAATTCAAAAAAATGGAAAATTTTCACGAAAATAGATTTGTCTGAAATATCACTGCTGTTTTTTACCTGTCAGATCACTTGTTTTATTCTGTTTTCACTATCAGGAAATACCGGATTCTTTTTTCAGGTTTATCAATATGGTTTGCTGGCATTTATCCCTATGGCTATGATATCTTTATACTATCAGATATTTGAGGTTAAAAAATTCTGTCCGGTCTGTATGGTTATCATCGCGTGCGTACTGACCCAACTGGCAGCCGCTAACTTTATTTTTTTCAGTCATACACCTGTCAACATTCGTGCGGTGATCCTATTTTTAATAGGAAGTCTGAGTTCACTGATTGTTTTGCTGAGCCTAAAGGCTAAAGATGAAAGCACTCAGAAAAATGAGTATCTCATTAAAAAGAATTTAAAGTTCAGGAGAAATTATCGGTTTTTTAAAAATAATCTGTCTTTTCAGAAGAAACTTACCCTTACTGATTTTTCAGGTGCTTTTGTTTTTGGAAATGAAAATGCTGAACACAGCTTAACCTTTGTTACCAATCCTTTCTGTAAACACTGCAAAGATTTCTATCCCGTTTTTATGAAACTGATCAAGAAATATTCTGCCGATCTTAGGATCGATATTTTCTTTGATATAGATCTAGGCAGGGATGATACAGATAACAGAACCGTTCATATCAACCTTACCAATATTTACCTTAAAAGCGCAAATAAGGCAGAGTTTTTAGAGGCTTTGAGCAATTGGTATGACGTCCAGGGATATAGTGAAAATAAAAGCGGATGGTACCAAAAATATTCAAAATACTTCGGAACCTCAGAAGCTGCTCTTGGTGTATTGAAAATTCATGAAAAGTGGGTAAGGAGCAATGGGATCCATTTTACCCCTAATATTTTTATTAATGATACAGAATATCCTGTACAGTATGAGCGGGCAGATCTGGAATATTTTATCCCGGAATTTTTATCTGAAAATTAGAATCAACTATGAAAAACATATTTTTTATCCTGCTGGGAACGGTCATGTCTTTTTCCCAAAACAACAGATTCATCTACGAGGTGAAATACAGGAAAGATTCAACCTCAACAGAGATCACAAAGGAAAATTACTATCTGGATATTACAAAAGGGGATATTGCCTATTATAACAGACTGATTTATATTAGCGATTCAACATATACTGCTACAGGTCGATATCCGTTAAAAGGAAACAGGCTCACATCGTTTCTCATCAAAAAAAACAAAAGCAGTGTATACCAAAACTATGAATATATTGGCGATGCAAACTATTATAAATTATCGGGAGAAGCCCGGCAACAATGGAAGATTACAGACAGTATAAAAATTTCTGACCATTTCCAGCTTCAGAAGGCTACTACGCAATTCGGAGGACGCAACTGGATCGCATGGTTTACTAAAGATATTCCGATGCCCTACGGACCCTATAAATTTAATGGTTTGCCTGGATTGATTATGGAACTGTACGATACCAGAAAGGATTACTGTTTTAAGGTTATTAAAAGTGAAAAAATTCCGAAGGATTACCAGCGTTATTCATTAAATGCCTCTATATCGCGGGCAATACCCGTAACTCAGAAGGATTTAAATAAATTAAGGCTGGACCTCTATTCCAATCCGTTTAAATATGTAATGAATGGGGTATTAACGATACCGGAAGGAAAGAAACTGCTTTTGGATGACGGTACGGTACTCTCTAAAGAGCAATTGAAGCCTGCAGAAGCCAATGAAAGAAAAAAACTAAAATCTTTTAATAATCCGATAGAATTGGATAAAGCTGTAAAGTACCACTAGTACTGAAAAGCCATTTCAAAACAGTTGAAATGGCTTTTTAAATGATGTAAATTAAACTATAAATTATTTAAAATAAAATCTGTCATTTTCTGATAAAGCTGTGGCCTTGTCTGTCCACCGTAAATTCCGTGGTTTTTGTCAGGGTAAGCCATGAAATCAAATTGTTTCTTATTTTGGATTAATGCTTCCGAAAACTCCATAGAATTCTGGAAATGTACATTGTCATCTGCTGTTCCGTGAATTAAAAGAAATTTTCCTTTTAACAGATCGGCATATTCAGTAGGTGAATTTTTATCATATCCGTCAGCATTTCCCTGAGGGGTTCTCATGAATCTTTCCGTGTAGACCGAATCGTAATACCTCCAGTTGGTTACCGGTGCTACAGCGATACCCATTTTGAAAACATCTGCTCCCTTGGTCATCGCGAGACTGGTCATATAACCTCCGAAACTCCAGCCAAACATTCCGATTCTGGATTTATCGATATACGACTGGTTCCCAAACCATTTAGCAGCGGTAATCTGGTCTTCGATCTCATATTTTCCTAAATTCATATAAGTTACCTTTTTGAATTTAGCACCTTTGTAACCTGTTCCACGCCCGTCAACGCAAGCAACAATATAGCCCTTTTGCGCCAGCATTTCAAACCAGATTCCGTTTCCGTTATCCCACGAGTTGGCAACCTGCTGAGAGCCCGGCCCGGAGTACTGGAACATAAACAAAGGATATTTTTTATTCTTATCGAAGTTTTTAGGCTTTATGATCCAGGCGTTCATCTGATCTCCTGCAGCGTTTGGAATGGTGATGAACTCTTTTTCAGTGAAATTATCGGCTTTTAATTTCTGAAGCTGATCCTCGTTATTCTGAAGCTCTTTAACTACTTTTCCGTTTCCGTCTTTTAAAACGAAAGTATAAGGCTTTGCAGCGGTGGAAGATGTTTCGATGAAGTAATTATAATTTTTACTGAAATTCGCAGAATTATTTCCTTCTGCGTTTGAAATCAGCTGGGCTTTTCCATTTTTAATATTGATCTTTGAAATCACTTTATTGATGCTTCCTTTTTCAGTCGTCTGGACATAAATTTCATTTGATTTCGGATTAAATCCGTAATAATCTGTCACTTCCCAGTTTCCTTTTGTAATCTGCTTTTTCAGCTTCCCGTTTTGATCATACCAATAGAGATGACGGTATCCGTCTCTTTCTGAACCCCAAAGGAAAGAATTATCTTCTAAAAATTCCAGTGTCGGGCTGTCTGTATCGATCCACTTGTCATCTGTTTCAGTGAATAGTTTTTGAACAGCTCCTGTTTTTGTATTTACTTTCAGAACATCAGAGGCATTCTGAATTCTGTCTGAGGTAATCAGCACAATCTCATCCGGTTTTGCGGTCTGAATTACATTGGGAATATAGTAGTGTCTGAAATTGTCTAAATTGACTTTTGTTTTTTTTCCGCCATTCAATTGGTAGATATGCGCTGAAGCCACGGAATTTCTTTCTCCTGCTTTTGGATATTTGTAACGCATTTCACCGGGATAAAGTGTTTTACCGTACACCGGAATATAAATTTCAGGAACTTCTGTTTCGTCTAGTTTTACGAAAAGAATCGCGTCCGAATTTTTCGTCCACTCATATAATCTCGCGTGTCCGAATTCTTCTTCATATACCCAGTCGGCAAGACCGTTTAATATTTTGTTTTTAACGCCATGCTCGGTAATTTGGGTGATTTTTCCCGAATTCAAATCCTGATAGAATAAATTATTATCAACAATAAAGGAGATTTTTGTGGCATCAGGCGAGAATCTCGGTTCCTGTACAAATTTTCCCTCATTAAGGCTTACTGTTTTTCCTGACTTTAAATCTTTAACCTCATATTTTCCCAGAAAAGAATGTCTGTAAATGGGTTGGCTATCCTTTAATAAAAGGATTTTTGACTCGTCATCTGAAAATTCGTAACTTTCAAACTGTCCATCCACAATATTTCCTTCTTTCTGAGAAGTTTTATAAGAATATTTAGCAATTCCTGCAGGTTCGATAACCAGATAATTTTCACCGTTTTTCATAGAGGTGATTCCCGCAATACCTTTGCCACGGTAATATCCTGAATAGATCTTATCTAAAGTGATCTCCTGTGCGGAAAAACTTTGAAATACGGCGGCTGCGGTAAGGGTAAGTAAGAATTTTTTCATTTCTAATTTTAAAGCTCTCAAATATAATAATTTTAAAATGCTAAAAAAAGCTTTTTAAAACACTGCTTTTGGCAACAAAATTGAATAGGCTACAGTATATAATCAATCAAATAATAATTATGGAAACGAATGCTTATGACCAAAAACTGAACCGGTATGTTTTGAGTGATCAAACCCTGTATACCGGATTTTCAAGTTTTAATGATGCGGAAGAATATGCACAGAAAAAGAACGGAACTTTGGTAGAAGTAGGATTTAAGGACGGCAATGACAATCCCGAACTCGGACAGGAAGGTAAGCTGATAGAAAATAAGCTTCATTTTTTCGTTGACGCAGGACCGGAATATCAGTTTATCCATTCATCGGATCCCGGATTCAGAGAATATGCAGACGAACTTCAGAAAATAAAAGCGAAGCTATTACAGTCTCCGCCGGATGAGAGATACATTGCCAATTTTGAGATAGAAAACGCGGAAGATCCTATCATTGTTCTGAAAAATGGCCAATTAGAATCGGTAACGTCACGGGAACGTTCGAAATATCTGAAGCATGCCAATGTTTATGAAATAGCGGTTTCCGTCCCAAACTCTTAAAAATATATCATCATGAGCAAAACAAAATATTCGGAAAAAGCTCAGGACAAAATTGGCGAAGTGATGCAGGAATTCAAGGAAGGAAAGTTGAAATCCTCGTCCGGAGACAAAGTGAAAAGCAGAAAACAGGCCGTTGCCATAGGTATTTCTGAAGCCAAAGAAAAAGGGCTGAAAGTGCCCAAAAAGAGAAAAGAATAATTAAAAAAACCGGCTTGAATATTTCAGACCGGGTTTTCTTTATGTGGTAATTTATTATCATTCCGTCGATCGGGTGTTTTTCAGAATAAAAAGTATCGGGAATTTTTAGATTAATAAACTTCCCGATACCATTTTAACCCATCTCAAGTAACAGAATGGTATTTATCTATTTTCTCGGGAAAAATTATTCTTTGTAATTGTAAAGTAGCTTATAATACTCATCAGCCATTCTATCGCTGTTAAACTGATCCTTAACGTCATTCATCGAATTATACTGTATTTTTCTCCATTGATTCGGATGGTCATAGTACGCAGGAAGAATTTCGTTCTCAAGAATTTCGTATAACTTTTCCAGATCATAATTATCCTGCTCATAGACGCTCATATTTTCATAATCCGCTTTCGGAACTACAAAAGAATTTTCACCGTGCTTTGCAAATTCAGGGATCCATCCGTCATCCGTTGAGAGGTTTACTGAACCATTCATCGCAGCGGTCATTCCTGAAGTTCCTGATGCTTCTCTGGGAACTCTCGGGTTATTTAACCACAGGTCAGATCCTTGTTTCAGTGATTTGCTCAAAGCCAGTTCATATCCTGTAAGAACGGCCATGTTTTTATGATTTTTGCTTTCTTCAACCAAGGAATTAAAAGTGGAAATCGCAGAATAATCCATGGGATAGGGTTTTCCGGCCCAGATCATCTGTACAGGATACCTGGAGTGATTCAGCAACTTATAAAAGCGCTCTTTATCATGTAAAAGAAGATCAGCCCGTTTATAACCCGCAAATCTTCTGGCCCATACGATAGTGAAAATATTAGGATTAAAAAGATTCCCCGTCTGATCAGCTACAATTTTAAACAGCCTTTTCTTTAAATGCTTTTTACGGTAATCAAAAACGGTTTCATCATTTTCATCTTTTGCATTATACAGAGGTTTGTCAGCCCAATATCTGAATTCCTGAGCATTGGTGATGGATTTAATTTCACAAATTCCTGAATATTTGCTCCACATGCTTCTGGACACCACTCCATGAAGTTGCGAAACTCCATTGGCTACCTTTGCCATTTTCAGGGCACAAAGCGAGTGATTGAAACGGTCGTCCTCAGAACCTTCAATATCTTTAACCTCCTGGATGCTCAATCCTGAAAAGTAAGACATATCATAGCATAGCTTTACGTTGTGCTTTTCATTTCCTGCCTCTTCCGGAGTATGCGTGGTGAAGACCAGCTTTTCTTTCACCTTATTCAGGTTTCCGTTATACTTTTTCAGTAGATGGAAAGCGGCAGGCAGTCCGTGAGCCTCATTTAAATGATATACCTCCCTTTCAAGGTTCATTTCATCCAGTAACTGGGCACCTCCCTTGCCCAATAAAATGTACTGAGCAAGCTTCGTGGATTCATTAGCATCGTACAGTCTGTGGCAGATGGTTTTCGAGACGTGATCATTTTCGGGTACATCGGTGGATAAAAAAAACATAGGGGCGGTGTTGAAAATTTCGGGATCAAGATACCACACTTTCACCCAAACCGATGCACTGTGAATCTCAATCTGAAATTTTATGCCCGTATCTTCAAGAAAACTGTACATTTTCTTGGTCCATGTCGGCTGCAGGGTCTGATCATGGTTTCTTGCCTGATCATAGTATCCGAATTTCCATAAAATACCGATGCCGACGAGATCCTGTTTAAGGTTATAAGCACTTCTCATATGAGACCCGGCTAAAAATCCAAGACCTCCTGAATATATTTTCAGCACCTGTTCAATGGCAAATTCCATTGAAAAGTAAGCTATCTTTTTAGAATATTGGGGATTAACGGTGAAGGGTATTTTAAAATTTTTAAAATCCATAGGAACAGTTTTATATTTGAATAGTTAAAGGTATTAATTATGAAAGTAAATTTTACATTAATTCTTTTATAATTAACGTTATAACCCTATTTCAGATATTTATTTTTGTTTATCTTTAATACGTAAAATTTTGAAAATCATCAAGTTCATGATGTAAACCTACGGATTTACCGATATTGTAACATTATAAATTTAACACATGAAAAAGGCATTTTCTGATGAAGATTTAATTAAAAATCTAAGTTTATATTATCTGAACAGATATTTGAAAAAAAAACCGATAGAAAAGTATCATCGTAAAATAGATGAGTCTCCTTTGCACGATCGCGAAAAATACAGGAAAAAAGCTGAGATCTTACTTCTGAATTCTTTTATGCATCATTTTCCTGACGTACAATTTGAAAACCTTATCTGCGAAAGTCCGGACTTCATCGCCAAATTCAACGACAAAAAGATTGGAATCGAATTGACGGAGGTGATCAACCATCTGGAAATGAAAAAAGTGGAAAGTAATTTAAATAAAATTTTCCGCCATACTGAAATACTGTTGGAACAGGAGGACACTGCGAAATATCGTGGTGTTTATTTTTTATCCTTTAATCCCCATATCAGACTGGATATGCCCGATAGCCATGAAGAAATTATCTCCGATATCTACAAAAGCATCAAGAAAGGAAGACCTGTGGGATGTGTCAAAAGTATCCGGAAATCTTCGCATCGCAGAAATGTCTTTATTACCCATGAGTATAATATGAATTTATTTGATGAACTGTGTTCAGAAAAAATACTTGAGCTGATTGAAAAAAAGAATGAAAAATTTCCTTATTACGATACCTCTGTGGATGAATGCTGGCTGGTTATAGTTTCGGATATGAATTCTATCGCTTCACGATATACTTTTATTCAGGATAAAGAACATCTTCAGCAGGTAAAAAGCCCCTTTCATAAGATTTTTCATTTAGAAAACCTTTGTGGAAATATTACAAGTATAAAGTGATTTTTTATTAAAAATTCATTTTTATTCCATTTTTAATGAATAAATTATTTTGTATCAGTTGTTATTGGTGTGAAATGTTTATATTTGATCTATGCTTTTTTAAACTGATAACCTATGAAAAAAACTTTACTGCTTATTCTTTTTTTCATTTCCCAAACATTGTTCTCACAGGAGGATTGTGCTACTGCATTAACAGTTTGCGGAAATTCCAATATCACCTACTCCCCGTCAGGGATTGGGGCTGTAAATGAAAACCTCGGAGGATGCCTGACAACAGGGGAACATAATTCAATATGGTATAAAATAACGATTGCCACAGGCGGGACTCTAACTTTTGATCTTGTGCCCACAGATCCTGATGCAGATTATGACTGGGCGGTGTACGGTCCTAACGTAGCATGTGGAAGTTTAGGAACTCCTGTCCGCTGTAATGCGGCTACTGTAAATGGGGTCGGAGCATCCACAGGACTCAATATGACCAGCACGATCACTTCCGCGCCCGGCGGTTCGCTTACTCCTTATTGCAGGTATCTGGACGTCCTGCCCGGACAAACCTATTATCTTTACATTGACAACTGGGTAGATGTATTTAATCCGACAACAGCTCCGTTTTCGCTGACCTGGGGTGGAACAGCAACGTTGGCTTCACCATTTACAGATCCCACAATACAACCTCATCCTTTTATTCCGCCGGGAATTCCTGCAGCGAATCCTGCGGATCCCAGAGAAATCATCATATGCACCAATCCTGCAGTTTTTGATTTCAGCAGTTTAACAGCGGGTATCCTCAACAATAATCCCAATTTTATCATTACATACCATACCACACAAAACAATGCGCTTTCAGGAGCTAACCCTATTGTTACTCCGCAAACCGTGAGTACAACAGCTACTTACTATTACAGCATACATTATCAGGATCCCGCCAACCCGGGTAATCCAATTAATTCCTGCAGGCAGGTAGGGGCTTTTAAGTTTAAGCAGGGAAATATTACAGGAACCAACATCACACTGTATCAGTGTAATAACAATAATGCAGGAGTAGCAACATTTGATCTCACTGCTGCTGCGGTATTTGGTGATCCGACGGCTACCAAAAAGTATTATCATTCGATGAATGATCTTAATGCAGGTACTAATGAGATTTTAAATCCAACAGGATTAATTTCTGCAGAAGGAACGATTTACGTTAAAATAACGTCCCAGTTCGGATGTACGGCAACAGCACAGATCTCTCTTAAATTCTATCCTGTAGTAGTCGTTAATGATGCGACGTTGAGATCATGTTTTATTGAGACAGATCCATCGACAGCGTTGTTTAATCTTACGGCTGCCGGGGTTACTGTGCAGGGTGGAATTACCAAAACCTACTATCCTTCACTTACCGATGCGGAAAACAGTACCAATGAAATCCAGCTTCCGGCCACACATATTGCTCCCAATGGGGTTGTGTATGTAAAAGTGACCAATGCAAACGGATGTTATGCTGTGGCCAAAGTAACACTTGTGGTTCTTCCTCCTGTCTATTCAGGCATATTGAAAGACAAAACGATCTGTATGGAAGACCGCACCACTCTGGATGCAGGGCCCGGGTTTGCTGCTTATGAATGGAGTACAGGAGCTACTACCCAGAGCATCAGCAATGCAGGAGTAGGCACCTATTGGGTAAAGCTGAAAACCGGAGAATGTATCACTACACAATATGTGAAAATTTATGCTTCTGAACAGCCTGTCATTTCAAGCGTAGAAATTTCCAATAATTCTTTTAGTGTTATTGTCAATGGCGGAACTCTACCGTATAAATATTCTATGGACGGTATCAACTGGCAGGATTCCAATCAGTTTATCAATGTCACAAGAGGGGATCATCAGGTGTTTGTAAAGGATGCTTATGACTGTGAACCTATTAATATTATGATCGTTGTTCCCAATCTTATCAATGTAATTACTCCGAACGGTGATGGTGTGAATGACTTCATCGATTATTCGGCCCTGGGAAACAAGCAGAATTTAATATTTACTATTTTTGACCGTTATGGGACCCGTGTTTTCCAGGCGGATAAACTCAGAGGATACAAGTGGGACGGAACCATTGCCGGAAAAAAGGTGCCGACAGGTACCTACTGGTATTCTGTAACATGGACTGAAAATGATAAAAAAAATACCCCGTTTAAATATACAGGGTGGATATTGGTAAAGAACAGAGATTAAATTCATTGAAAAAGCCATTTCGAAGGAGATGGCTTTTCAGTTAAAGGCTTTTGTATCTTTAAAATAATCAGAAAGATAAAGGATTTTACCACATTGGGAAAACTCAACAATAGTGCAGATTTCATTTTGATAGATCCCTTTTCCTGACATATTTCCTGAAGAATGGGTCTGATAAAAATATTTGTTGTTTCCTAAAGAAAAAATTTCGGAAACACGCCATTCAATCTTTTCATACCGTCTGAAAATAGCCCTGAAGAGTGCCAGAATTCTGCTTTTACCTGAAATTTCTTTGGAAGGCGGAATCCAGATGGTACTTTCATCAGTAAACCACTTTTCAAGATGCTCTGTATTTAAAGAATTTAAATCCTTCATAAAATGACTGATCTTACAATTCATAATTTCCATTTAATTTAATATACGCGAAAAACCTTAACTTGGTTTTATAGTATTAATATGAAAGATTTATTTATAAAGCGTTTTAAATATTATAAAATGCTCGGCGACAAGACATTTCAGCAGCTTTCAGAAACGCAGTTTTTCTGGCAATTTAATGATGAAAGCAACTCAATTGCGGTTATCGTAAAGCATATTGCAGGAAATATGCTGTCCAGATGGACTGACTTTTTAAGCGAAGACGGTGAAAAATCCTGGCGGAACCGGGATGAAGAATTTGTAAATAGATTTGAAACCGGCAAAGACATCCTCGATTATTGGGAAGATGGCTGGAAGTGTCTTTTTGAAGCTTTGGACCAGATTACTGATGAAGATTTACAGTCAGTAATTTATATAAGAGGAGAAGGACATACCGTTTTGGATGCGGTCCTCAGGCAGCTGGCCCATTATCCTTATCATATCGGGCAAATTGTTTATATCGCTAAAATGATGAAAGATCATAACTGGGAAACACTTTCCATTGCAAGAAATAAATCTCAGGAGTTTAATAATGAAATGAAAAACAAAGTATCGGACGATAACCTAAATTCAAATTCTTCGCCGGTATGCTTTCAAAACAGTCCTGAAATTCGCGGTGAATATAATCAATAGACTGAATCAATTTAAAAATATAATTAAATTACTATCTTTGCACCCAGAAAAAAGGAGTATTTAAATGTCAACTTTTCAGCGAACAGCCGCGTTTCACACCCTGGGCTGCAAATTAAATTTTGCGGAAACATCTACTATTGCCCGTCAATTAACAGAGGCAGGTTATGATAAGGTGAGTTTTGATGAAAAGGCAAACATTTATGTGATTAACACATGTTCCGTAACGGAAAATGCAGACCGTGAATGTAAACTCCACGTGAAAAGAGCCATGAAGGCCAATCCTGAAGGTCTGGTCGTGATCGTAGGATGCTATGCCCAGTTGAAACCAGAAGAAATTTCACAAATTGAAGGAGTGGATCTGGTATTAGGCGCCAAAGAAAAATTCAATATCTTAAGCTATCTTGATGATCTTGAGAAATCTGAAAATGAAGGTATCGTTCATTCGTGCGAAATAGAAGAAACTGATTTTTTTATCGGAAGTTATTCGATCGGAGACCGTACCAGAGCTTTCCTTAAAGTTCAGGATGGCTGTGATTATAAATGTACCTACTGTACAATTCCTTTGGCCAGAGGAATTTCACGTTCCGATACCATCGAAAATGTATTGAAAAACGCTAAAGAAATCGCTGAGCGGGACATTAAAGAAATTGTTCTTACAGGGGTTAATATCGGTGATTACGGTAAAGGCGAATTTGGAAATAAAAGACACGAACATACTTTCCTGGACTTGATTTCGGAGCTTAATAAAGTACAGGGAATCGAAAGAATCCGTATTTCTTCCATTGAGCCAAATCTTCTCAAAGATGAGAGTATCGAACTGGTTTCTCAAAGTAAAAGCTTTGTTCCGCATTTCCATATTCCGTTGCAGTCGGGAAGTGATGATCTGCTGAAAAAAATGAAACGCCGCTACCTTACTAAATTATATAACGACAGGGTGCATAAAATCCGTGAAGTAATGCCGGATGCAGCTATCGGTGTGGATGTAATCGTTGGATTTCCCGGGGAAACCGAGGAAAAATTTATGGAAACGTATAATTTCCTGAACGAGCTTCCTATCACCTATTTACACGTTTTTACCTATTCTGAAAGAGAAAATACAGAGGCTGCAGGCATGGAAGGTGTTGTTCCGATTCCCGAAAGAAAGAAGCGGAATAAAATGCTCAGAATCCTTTCTGAAAAGAAAAAAATGGCTTTTTACCAGACGCAGCTGGGTAAAACGCTTCCTGTTCTTTGGGAGCATGAAAATAAAGACGGCAAAATGTACGGCTTCACCGAAAATTATGTAAGGGTACAAAAAGATTTTGACCAGGCTTCCGTAAACCGGATCGAATTTCTGAATCTGGAAAAAATCCTGTCAGATGGCACAGTTTCTGTGCAATCTTCGTACGAAAGTTTTTTAGCAAAAGCATAGGCTCTTTGCGAAAATTCCACTAAATTTATTTTAACTTTAAATACTACATTCATGAGAGATAAGTTTTTATCTTGGGGAATTGTATTAGTCATTGCTACGTGGATCGTAGCATTGCTAATCAGAGCGCATTACTGGATACCGATTCTGTTAACTGCCTTCTACGCACTGGGCGTGTACAACACTTACCAGTCCAAACACGCTATTTTAAGAAACTTTCCTGTCATCGGGTATTTCAGATATTTTTTCGAAGGGATCTCCCCTGAAATGCAGCAATATTTCATCGAGAGAGAAACAGATGGTAAACCTTTCCCGAGAAATCAGCGTTCTGCAGTATACAGACGGTCAAAAAACTTAAGTGATACCGTTCCTTTCGGGACCCAGCTTGAAGTGAATCACAGAAAATATGAAGGGATTAAACATTCAATTTACGCCAAATCCCCATCTGAAGAGCTTCCGAGAGTCTGGGTAGGGGGAGAACAGTGTACGCAGCCTTATCATGCTTCGTTATTCAATATTTCTGCAATGAGTTTCGGAGCCTTAAGTGACAGGGCACAGATCTCATTAAACAGAGGGGCTAAAAAAGGTAATTTTTATCATAATACAGGAGAAGGAGGAATTTCCCCACATCACCTGGAAGGAGGAGACCTTTGCTGGCAGATCGGAACCGGATATTTCGGATGCAGAGATGAAGAGGGAAAATTTAATCCTGAACTGTTTACAAAGTACTCCAGTCTTCCAAATGTAAAGATGATTGAAATCAAATTATCCCAGGGAGCAAAGCCCGGCCATGGAGGAGTTTTGCCTGGCGTTAAAAATACTCCCGAAATTGCTAAGATCCGTCATGTCACCCCGGGAATGACCATCATTTCACCGCCGTCACACTCCGCTTTTTCCAACGCGGGGGAACTGCTGAGGTTTGTACAGCAGCTAAGAGAGCTTTCAGGAGGAAAACCGGTAGGATTTAAGCTTTGTATAGGAGATACACGGGAATTTGAAGATATCTGTGTTCAGATGAACGTCCAGAAAATCTACCCGGATTTTATCACTATCGACGGGGCAGAGGGAGGAACAGGAGCGGCGCCTCCTGAATTTTCTGATGGAGTAGGAATGCCGCTGGAACCGGCTTTGATTTTTGTGAACAGAACTCTTAACAATTATAATCTCAGAAATAAACTAAAGGTAATTGCCAGCGGGAAAGTTTTAACCAGCCTGGATATTTTGAGAGCCATTGCCATGGGTGCCGATATGTGTAATAATGCAAGAGGATTTATGTTTTCCCTGGGCTGTATTCAGGCACTGAGATGTAATAACAATAAATGTCCTACCGGAGTTGCCACCCAGGATAAAATGCTGATTAAAGGTCTTGATGTGACTGACAAGGCAGAGAGAGTATATCATTTTCATAAAAATACGCTGCATACCTGTAACGAGCTGATTGCAGCCGCAGGAAAGAGTTCTTATGAAGAGGTGGATGCGACCATGTTTATGAGAGGGGATGAATTTGATCATCTGGCAGATCTTTATTTCCCTGATATTTTAGGAAACGTAAAGCAGAAAGCAAAATATTAAGAAAATAAAAACCACTTCGCTGAGAAGTGGTTTCTTTTTTATATGGACAAAATATTAATCCTGATCCGCAGGTCTTGTTTCGGTCTTGTATACCTGGAAATTAAATACGAAACTTCTGTTTCTGAATGAATATCCTGTATAGTTATAATGAGGATCTCTTGCAAAAGCAGCTCTTGAAGGAACAATAATAACCCCTTGCAAATTATAATTCGCTTCGTTCGGAAGATCGAAAGCTTTGAATTTCTGCAGAGCTTCGTTAAATCCTTCAATCATATAATACCCCTTGCTTTCAGCAACATCAGTCTTTGCATTTACAATGAGAGGGTTTTTCTTAGCGATATAGTAATAAGTAGGATCCAAGACCGGAGAAGCACCTCCGTCAATTGTGTTCACAAAATCACTTCCTGAAATAAAGGCTACATTGCCATCGGTATTGGCAGCAAGGTAGGTTTTGGATCTCAGCATAAGCTTTACGATATCCCTTTGCTCTATTGCAGTTCCGGTTGCCGGTTGTGCTCCTGCTCTTACAATATAGACAACTCCGGAAGGAAGCTTTACCGGTGCCGGGATCATGGCACTTAATTTGGTCTGGTGATCATCCGTTGTATCCGTAGAACTGAATGCTTTTATATTCCCTTGGGCGTCCAGATAATTGGCATCTAAAAATTTTTCAATGGACTGGTCATCATACGAATTCTGCACTGTAATATCTTCCGGTTCTACATAGGTAGAAGTATCATCATCATCCTTTTTACATGCAGTGAAGCCTAATGAACCCGCAAGGATATATAAAAATATTTTTTTCATTTCAAAAAAGTTTAATTACTTTACAAATAATATAACGGCAAAAGTATAAAAAATTATGAGAATAGATAAATTTTTGTGGTGCATTCGTTTTTATAAAACCAGAAGTATTGCAACAGAGGAGATTAAAAAGAACAGAGTTTCTATTGGAGCGTCCGCCGTAAAGTCTTCAAAGGAGGTAAAGGAAGGAGATGTTATTAAGATCAGAAAAAACCAGATCGATTATAAAATTAAAGTCCTGCAGATCCCGAAAAGCAGGATGGGAGCCAAGCTCGTACCGCTTCATATTAAAGATGTAACCGACAAGGAGCAGTATGACCTGTTAAAACTTCGTAAAGCTTCTCAAAATTATTACAGAATAAAAGGAGAGGGTAGACCTACCAAAAAAGATCGGCGGGACATCGATGATTATTCTGAAAATGATGTTGAAGCAGATTTTACCGATTGGGACGATTTCTTCGGTGAAAGCGGCAGTGGTTCTGAAAGTCCGGAAACTGAGGATTAACCGATGATGGAAAAGCTCTAGAGATAGAGCTTTTCTATAATTTCCTGAACAATGGCTTCAGGTTCGCGGGAGTCAGTATTCACCTGATACTGCGCTTTCCCGTAAAATTCATTTCTTTCAAATAAATGTTTGGCTATAAATTCAGGAAGGTCCTCGTCCAAAATATTGGCAATTAACGGTCTTTTTTCTTTTTGTTTTGAAATTCTGCCGGCTAAAGTTCCTACAGATGCTCTCAGAAAAACACTTTTGGAGTTGAGGTTTATGATTTCCATATTGTTATAATACGCGGGAGTACCACCACCCAGACTTAAAATTACGTTTTCTTCAGAAGCAAGAATCTCCTCCAGGGTCTCGCGTTCCAGCTTTCTAAAGTAGATCTCGCCCTTTTTCTCAAAGATTTCAGGAATGGTTAATTTATTTCTTTTGGAAATCTCTTTATCGAGGTCAATTAATTTAAAATTTATTTTTTCGCTTAATATTTTGGAAATGTGAGATTTGCCACTTCCCATGTATCCGACCAGTGAAATTATCATGAATTTTTTTTAAACAAATTTGCGAAAAAGTTTTGAGATAAAGAAAAAACTCATATCTTTGCACCACTAAAAACGAGGGACATTATCACAGTGTTTATCGGAAATAAGTGACCGACTCGGTAGCTCAGCTGGTAGAGCAATACACTTTTAATGTATGGGTCCTGGGTTCGAATCCCAGCCGGGTCACTAGCATATAAAATTACTGGATTTTTGTAATTTATTGCCTGCGTGGTGAAATTGGTAGACACGCCATCTTGAGGGGGTGGTTTCCTAAGGATGTGCTGGTTCGAGTCCAGTCGCAGGCACTGCAGAAAATTGAAATAATTGATGTGATAATAAGAATTTTATTTATATTATCATTACAATTGTGGCCGACTCGGTAGCTCAGCTGGTAGAGCAATACACTTTTAATGTATGGGTCCTGGGTTCGAATCCCAGCCGGGTCACAAATTTACTGAAAAGTAAATTTTTTTCATATTAATATTTTGTGATTTGGTGTTTCAAAGGCTTCCGCAAGAGGCCTTTGATTTTTAAAAATAAATTTTGCAGGAACAGAAAAATTTGTATCTTTGCAACTCTTAAAAATAAAAATCGTTTTTTTAACGGATTTATAATTAAGTGACCGACTCGGTAGCTCAGCTGGTAGAGCAATACACTTTTAATGTATGGGTCCTGGGTTCGAATCCCAGCCGGGTCACAAGTTTACTGAAAAGTAAATTTTTTTCATATTAATATTTTGT